>ERZ1036424.6-NODE-6-length-240515-cov-10.991429_pt1 | contig 240515 bp, 225 predicted proteins | sample MGYA00514221_ERZ1036424 | MGnify/ENA primary metagenome ERZ1036424 (study PRJEB33795, sample SAMN09464939) | human gut metagenome | host: Homo sapiens | place: USA: Stanford, California | collected 2016-11 | study: EMG produced TPA metagenomics assembly of the... | reverse complement strand
CTGGTGGTACTGATTACAAAGTATCTGTAGATAAAGTTAAATTTGGTAATGTTTCCTTAGATGACAAAGGTCTAAACAATGGTGGTAATAAAATCACTAATGTAGCTGATGGCACAATTGCAGCTGGTTCTAAAGATGCAGTTAATGGTGGTCAACTTAATACAGTGGTTAATAATATTAACAACCGTTATGATGGTTTGACTAATCGTGTAGCCAAATTAGATGAACGCGTTAATAAAGTTGGTGCAAGTGCAGCAGCTTTAGCAGCATTACATCCACAAGACTTCAACCCAGATGATAAATGGTCTGTAGCAGCTGGTTATGGTAACTACAAAGGTGAAAATGCAGCAGCTCTTGGTGCATTCTATCATCCTAATGAAAATACCATGTTCTCCGTTGGTGCTACAATCGGTTCTGAAAATATGGTAAATGCTGGCGTATCCATTAAATTCGGTCATTCTGATAAATTAGTTTCCAATAGTCGTGTAGCAATGGCTCGTGAAATGCAAGACATGAAAGCAACTATTGAAGCTCAAAATAAGAAGATCGAAATGTTAGTGAATATGCTTCTTGGGAACAACGATAAAGTGAAAGATACTGTGTTCCCAGATGTTCCAGAAAATCATTGGGCTTATACTTTGGTTAATGATTTAGCACAACGTGGCTATATTGATGGTTACGAAGATGGTCAATTCAAGGGTGATCGTTTAATGACACGCTATGAATTTGCAGCTATGTTAGATCGTGCTGTTCAAAATGGTGCAGCTATTAATCAAGAAATGGCTGACGCTATTCGTGAATTCAAACCTGAATTGGATCAAATTAAAGCAAGTATGCGTTTCCATGTAGATCGCATCAGTGGTGAAGATACTGATTTGCATAAAGTTGAACGTGTACGTGTAAATACTGAATCCAATCGCGATCAATACGGTACAGTTGTTACTAAATAATTAGGGTGATAAGTATGAATCCTATTATCCCTAATGAAGTAATATACTTATATATCATATTAGATAAAGTAATTGGGCTAGCCTGGTTGCTTATGATTTTAAGTATGTTGCTATTTCTATTCCACATGGTAGTTTATATGGATTATGAGAAAAAATCTGGTTACCAAGATATTGATGTGGTTACGAAATATAATTACGATCATGGTAAAACAATTAGATTGGGTATAGTGATAGTATTTGTATTATCTATTATTATACTAACAATAACACCTGGATCTGAACAATTCATGCTATTGATCTTAAATAATTATATGACCCCAGATACTTTAAATTCTTTATCTGATAACGGAAAAGATATATTGAATGAATATATCAATATAATTAAAAGTGGAATACATTAAGATTTATTGGAGAAGGGATTTAATCCCTTCTCCATATTTCTTATTTTTTATCTTTGGAGGTTATTATGGTACTAGATGATATAATAAATATATTTAAATCTAGATATGAAATAGATAGACATGATCCCGAGAATGGATTGCCATTCATCATTCTAGATAGAAATATTAAAGTTACAGTCCAAAATCATCATGTTTTAATAGAATGGAAGAACTTAGGGATTCCATCATATATTAAGACTAAGAAAAATAAGATGCTATTTGGAATTGGCATACAAAAAGCATTTGTTATCCAATCTGGATTCTATGATTCTGAGCTACTAGAGATAGTAGAAAAGTGTAATCTTAAAGCTACAGTAATATACGACAGTGTTATAAAATCCATGTTTGGTAGTCTACTTTTCTATAAACCAGATGGAACTGTATGCAATGTGTATCATACAGATGATGGGTTATTCGATTTCAATCATCTATCAACTTGGGTTAAAGATCTAACTAAAGATGAAATGATTTCTTATTTAGAGTCCATAGGATTTAACCAATAAGTCCACATATTAATACGAAATACTATTGATTGTGGGGTAATTTTATGCTTACTAAAATTGATGTAAATAACTTACTAAATTCTTATGGTTATGCTTTACAGACAACTGGCCATTATAAAGATTGCAATATATTGACTTATATGAATTCACTTAAAGGTATTGTTAATTTTGCAGTAGATGAAAATAATAATCCTTTGGCATTCTATATGGATTCAAATATTGTATTCCATAATATTAAATCAGAAATAGATGTAATTTATGCTATGGATCTATATATGGATAAGAATGATAATTTTATGAAATTTGTTTATAAGATTATCTTCACATATTATGATTCATGTGCTAGAATATACGTCAAAGATGGTTTAGCTGAACGTACGGTAATTAGAATTGAACTTCCAGATAAGACAATTGTAGTTACTGCAAACTATACTAATATCATCATCCAAGTTAAGTCTTTAAATGATAAAGATAATCCTGGAGAACGTATTAAAGTAGTTGAAGCTGGTAATCATCAAGAAGTATTAGATTTTATTAATGAGCTATATTAAGAAAAATATCCCAGAAGAGTTTCAAACTCTTCTGGGAATGCTTCTTTATTTTTTTTTAATATTTAGATTCAACTAGAGAAATTATTCCATTTTCTCTTACAGCTAATGGGAAGTTCATATTAAGATTAGAATTACGAGCAACCCCAGTTTGGAAGTTTAGATTCATATCTTCTAATAAGAATGGATCAGGTAAGCTAATATTTTGTACTACTTGACCAGTTTTAACATTCATAGCTACGAATTCTCGATATTCTGTCTTAGTATCATAGACAACTACAGTCTTAATATCAGGATTGGACTCAGCGATCATACGATTTTGTTCAGGTGTGAATTGTTCACTGGTTACAGCTGGTTGGAATATATCCATACCACCTTGAGGTTGAACCATCAATGGAATATCTCCTGTTTCTAATCTTGGTGGCATAAATCCAGCTTCAAGTTGTTGACGTGGAGTATTGATTATATTTTCATACAAGCTCATAACAGCTGCATCATCATTACCAGTGGCATCAATCTTAAGTTCTTTAGTACGTTTAAGTTCCATATCATGGCATTTAGAAATAACAGAGTTAAGTTCTTTAATTGCTGATAATTTAGTACTAGATAAAGAAGAAATTGTTGTAGAGATGTCAGTAAGGTATTGATATTTACCTCTCATCTTAGAAAGACGAATATCATTAAATTCTTGCTTAAGTTCGCCTTGCAATCCCTCGATTTGCATGATCATACCTTTAAGCATACCATTAGTTTCTTCATAGGATTCTGCATATGGTACATTTGTTACCAATTCAGATGCTTCTCCTTCAGGAGAATCTATATCTCTATTTTTTTTAGGCGGACGGCCACGTCTACGTGGCTTAATTAGAGTATTTTCGTCCTCTACTGGCATAGGTTTTACGATAGACTCTGTTTTGCCAGATTTTAGTTTACCAAAGACTGATTTCATACTTAGATCAACTTTTGGTTCTTCTAAAACTGCATTACCAGAGACAATAGCTTCAGTATATTGCATAATAGACCTCCTAGATAATCATTATTAGATAGTTCTAGGTATTATAACCTATATGGCTTAAAATAGATGCAAATTAGATAAATACTAGCCTAATTACATTATATTAGGTATAACTGGGAATGTTATAAGGAGAAATATAATGAATACTCTTAATATTTTTAATCAGTTTCCACAAGATTATGACTTAACTATATTACAAACTTTCTTTGCTAAAGGCGCTAAACAGGATAATGGACGTTGGTCTAATCCTAGTATTAGTATGGTAGCAAAGGATAATAATACTGGAAAAAAATACTTATGTGAAATAGAAGATCCTGAATATATTTGGTATTTAGCTAAAGATCAGAATCTTTCATATCATCATGACTATCTTCCTATTGAAGAAGTCGAACCTGTACAATGTACAAATAGACAATTAGAAAAATGTATAGCTGAAAAGACTAATAATCTTAGATTCTATACTAATAATATTAGTAGTGGTCAATATAGAGAGAATGCAAAGTTACATACTTTGAATCAAGTATTTTTCTCTGACCAAAATATTGAAGACCATTATAGATTTTGGTTTAATAGAATCTTTAAGAATGATATTCATTCTACAAGTAAAGCATATCTAGATATCGAAGTTGATATCTCCAATATAGTTGGAGATTTCCCAGAACCAGGTGAAGCTCCAATTAATGCTGTTACATATATTTCAAATGGAGCAATTAATACTTACGTTCTAAGAGATCCTAGAAATCCATTAGTTCAAGAATTTGAAAATAATGTAGCTACTGGTCAAATAGAGAATGAATTAAGAGAACTTATTGAGTTTGCAATTGGTGAAGAAGATCGTCAACGTAAATTCAATATTTATGGTATAAAATTTAATATAAAATTCTTTGATGAAGAAACACATTTGATTGCTTCTTTATTCAAACAAATTAACACAGAACAACCAGACTTCTTGATGGCATGGAACATGGCCTTCGATATTCCGTATATTATTGAACGTATCAAGAAGTTAGGATATACGCCTGAAAGTATTATGTGTCATCCAGACTTTAAGATGAATCCTAAAGCTGAATATTTCATTGATACTAGAATGGAAAACAATTATGCTGAACGTGGGGACTATGCATATATTAGTTCCTATACGGTATATCTAGATCAAATGATTCAATTTGCATCTCGTCGTAAAGGTCAATCTGCATTTGCATCATTTAAATTGAATGATATCGGAGCTCAAATTTGTGGTGTGAAGAAATTAGATTATCATCATATCACTACAGATTTGGCTAAATTACCATTCTTAGATTTCAAGACATTTATATTCTATAATATCGTCGACGTTCTTGTCCAAGTATGTATTGAAGAATCTACAGATGATATTGGTTATATTTATAACTCAAGTGTTTTGAATAATACTAGATTCTCTAAAGTTCATAGACAAACAATCTATCTAAGAAATAAACAACAAGATTTCTATTATAATTTAGGATTAGTTGTTGGTAATAATATTAATAAAACAAAAGAAAAGCCAACTGAAAAGTTTGACGGTGCTTTTGTTGCGGATCCTAACTTGGTTAATGATTCAGCTAAATTAAAGATCAATGGTGTGCCAGTTTTCTTATGTGATAACTTAGTAGACTTTGACTTTAGCTCACTATATCCAAGTATTAACCGTGAATTTAACTTAAGTTCTCCATCTGAAATCGGTAAGATTGAATTTGGAGATGATAAAGATGCAAGTTCTGCATTTGTAGAAGATATGGTAACTCAAGATTATCTAACTATTGGTAGTAGATGGTTTGGATTGCCAGAATTCAGTGATCTTGTAAAAGAAGTTAAGAATATCTATTCATCTGGTAGAATTAAACCTAGATTAGATTTCAAAGTATATAAAAATGGTATCTTAAGTGAACCTGAAGTTACAGAATATAACGAATTGATTCCTGCAATTACAGATAATGGATTCGGATGCATTCCTGCAATGTATGGTGAACGTAATATCCCTGGGGGTAAAAATGATTAGATACTTTAATTTATCTATTGATGATATTAATAGTTTATTATCAATAAGTAAAGTTCTTAAATGTGATAGAATTATTTATGATGCAACTCAACCATATTCTATTTTAGGTATAGGCCCTGATAATTCGTATATTCAACGTATTATTGGATTGCAAGTAGAATTGCCAGAATATTGTAATGGAATCATGTTTAATGTATTAGAAATGAAGAATTTAGCAAAACTAAATTCTTCAGCATCTATTACATGTGAATCTATGGATGTAGATTATATTAGAAATGCTAATAGTAGATTTCTTTCATTAGAAACAGATTCTAATTTGATTGGAAATGTAGAAAACTATAATGAGCATCAGGATTATCAAGCACTTCAGTCAGCTCCAGCTTCTTTAGGGGCTATGTGTTTATATATAAATAATGTAGGATTCTGGATTCCTAAGACAGCGTTACCTACAACTAAGTCTGATAAAGTAAATGTAAATCTTTATACAGATGGTACAACTAAAGTTATTAGAATGAATATATATAAACCTAAAAATATTATCATCCAACAATCATTTATGTATTTATAAACAGTAATAATCGGCTATAGAGTCAGACTCTATAGCCATTTCTGTTTATTAGGTATCATAAAAACATTTAAATAATTCAAAGGAGGAACGATAATGGCTGAAGATAAAAAAGATAAGAATGCCACTAACGCTGGTAATTCCTTAATAAAAAATCTTTCTAACTTTTATAAACGTACGTTTTTTACTCCTCCAGATGCAGATAGTGAATTAGAAAATATTTCAAATAAAATCAACAACTCCATGGGTCGGATTGTTAATGATATTAATTATTCTACAGGTCTAAGTTCTCTTAGTACACTGTATGCTAAATCATTAGAATATCAAAATGATCCTAAAGTAGCTGATGGTTTTGAAGAAATGTTTAACACTCTATCGGTAGATGGTGGTATATATAACTCTTTCTTCAACAATAGAAGTTTACGCCTATTCGATGCCGAAATCGATATGGTTTGTAAATACATGCCAATGCTTGAATATGCTATTGGTACTCTATGTGATAACGTAATTTCTTCTGACCACTTTTCTAAAGACTATATTTATATCTCTGATGAGAATATAACAGTTGAAACTAATAAAGATGCTTTCTATGAAAATATCAAGGTATTGAAAGATAAGTATGATTTATTAGCAAAATTCCAAGATATCGTCTATAATACTTCTAAGTATGGTGAACGATTCATTTATATCGTACCATATGAAAGAGCTATTAAGAAGATTCTTAATAATCCTAATAACCAAATGAGTTCTTTACGAGAATCTCTAGTATTGAACGAATCTGGAGTTATTAGTAGTAGTCCAGCTTTCAACGAAAATGGTTCTACTTATTCTAATACTAGTATTGATTCTAAAGATAAAGAAAAAGTATCTATAGACTTTACATTCAATACTAGCAATGCATTATATGGTCCTATTATGGAACGTCATAATGCAATTTCAAGATTCCAAGCAATCAAAGAAAGTTCTATGAACTTTAATGAAGCTACAACAAGTACAGTTTCATTAGTTGCTGATGAAAAATTAGATGCAAGTGGATTCATGGATGATACTGCATCTAATGGTTTGACTACTATCGGTGGCCATGATATTAATACTAAGGAAAATTGGGGATTGAATGGTTGTCTATTCAAAGAATTGAATAGATATAAGATCATTCCTATCAAGATTGAAGACTTAGTATTAGGATATGCATATCTTGAAAATGATAGTGTATTTGGTTTAGAAGATGACTTCCCTGTAAGTGATACAACTACGCCAGTTAATGCACTTGGTATTAATAAGAATACTGATTTAATGGCAACAAAGAATTCTGCTGTATTATCTGATGCGGTAGTTAAAACAGTTGCTCATAAATTAGCTACAGCTATTGATACTAAATTTATCAAGCTAAATAAAAATCTTTCTAAAGAAATTTATGCTATTCTTAAACATGATCTACAAGTTGGTAAGAATAAATACACTGTAACTTTCTTGCCTCCAGATGATGTAGTTCATTGCTATTTCAAATTAGATCCAGATACATATCGTGGTATCTCTGATTTATATAAATCTTTGATTCCTGCAAAATTATATGTAGGTCTTTATATTACTAATACGATTGGTGCTATGACCCGTTCTCAAGACCGTCGTGTTTACTATGTAAAACAATCTGGTATTGATACAAATATCTCTAAGATTCTTTTAAATACAATTGACCAATTGAAACGTCAAAACTTCAATATTCGTCAATTAGAGTCTATGAAAAATGTATTGAATATTCTTGGTAGATTTAATGACTTTGTAATTCCTACAGATAACTCTGGTAATGCTCCAGTGCAATTTGAAGTTATGCAAGGTCAAAATATTGATCCACAAACTGAACTAATGGATAGACTACAAACTATGGCAGTTGATGCTACAGATGTACCTTTCGAAATAGTTCAAGCAAGACAATCTATGGATTATGCAATCCAAGCTACTATGTCTAATAGTAGATTCTTGAAGAAGATCTATAATAGACAGACTATTGCAAATAGATTCCTATCTAAGATTATGACATTATTATACCGTGGTGAATTTAATAATCAAATGGCTACTATTAAAGTAAACTTACCGGTTCCGATGTTCTTGAATCTTACAAATACAAATCAATTTATAGTTAATGCTAACGATATTGCTACATCTAGTGCGGCAGCATTTGGTGCTGACTTAGATGATACAACTCGTACATTATTTGAAAATAACCTTAAAGCTAGATTGCTTGAAGGATATTTAGATATGGATATGATTACAGCAGTTAAAGATAAAACACGTTTACAAGCTGCTAAATTAGTACCTGATCAAGATAATAATACTTCTGATGCTGAGTATTAAACAGCAAAAACCGGACATAGGCTTCAAGCCTATGTCCGATATTGCTTTGTCGTCATTGTTTTGGATAGGAGATGAAGACTGCAAATAAGGATTTTTAAGTCCGTACAATTTGTTATTATGTGTATAGTGTTTTCCGTTTGGTTTTATTTGTCAGCAGCGAGCAAGGTATTTATATTCACGTTCATTAATCGATTTTAAATGAAATTTTGGTATAAGTAGTCATGTTATTTTATTAGGAGTATGTTATGAAACATTGGCACCTTATTTGCAGTCATTAAAATGTTATAAAAAATTAGTGACCAAATAAATAGGACTAGACCTTTATAGGCCTAGTCCTGATTTTATTTAGTTGGTTTTATTATTTACCTGTCCAAGTAGTCTTAGAACCAGTATTACCTTCACCATTACCAGTCAATGTACCATTGAAAGGTTTCATATTAGTAATACCAGAGTAAGTCATTTCGGATTCATCCCAGATTGTACCTTTACGTACCCAATCAAGTAAGCTTTGAGCTTTCTTATTTACAGATGGGTTGGCAATAGGGAAACCGGAGAATTCAACAGACAATTCTTTGAAGCCGATATCTTGACGGTCTACGTTGTAGATATTCAAGTCAGCATTTGTAGGTTGAGCAGCTACGATGTAGAATGCTTTTTCTACATTCATCAAAGTATTATCAGTTACGATATATAAGAAGCTAAATACTTCTTTATCGAAACCAGGATCTGTAATAGTACCATCTTCAATAAGACCATGATAATGTTTAACTTGTGTTGTTGGATCTTTGATGCCACGCAAGAATAATTCATGAACTTTTGTTAAGATAGAACCAGATTTTTCGAAGTAACGTAATGTAAAAGTAGAAGCAGATTGGCTATTAACTTTGTTGATTACGTTGATATTTTTAACACCGTTTGTCAATTCTGCAGTTTCGGAGTTAATATTATCAATACCGTCAAGACCACGGAATTCATATTCAAGAATATGAACGTAAGTGTTAATTAGTTTAGCATATTGCTCATGTTTTTCAGCTAACTTCTTTAAAAAGAATGGAATATCAAGTACTAAGAATAAACCATAACCAGATTCAAATTGGTTGAATTGGTAAAGGTTAGCCCAGTCAGTTACACCACGGAATAAAGCATAGTTAGTCAAATCACGAATATCTTTAGTGCCGTCGAAGATAAAATTAACAGCACCACTTGTACGTTGTTCAGCCATTTTTATCCTCCTTATTAGATCTTGGCACTATTGTTTGTAGTAGCAATTGGAATAGCTACGATACGGAAGATTTCTGCTTGAGCAAAATCTTTGAAAGATACTTTGATTACAGCATATACAATTTTGTTAGCTGCATATACAGAATCAGTTTGGAAATCAATAGAAATAGATGCAAATTTAGAGGAAGATGCATCGATAACTGCTTGAATGTCTTTCTTATAGTCTTCAAAGTCTGCACCAGTAATAAATTTATAACGGGATTTAGGACATTGAATACGAATATCTTTAATAAGACCTTGGATATTCAATACGTTATTGATAAAGCTCAATTGTGTAAAGATATCTTGGGATGTATATTCGGTAGCAATATGGAAGATACCATTATAGTATTTACCAAAGTTGATACGAAGGTCATCCATTTGGTCTACTTGGTTACCAGCTGGAGTAATCTTAGGTACATAGCTTAAAGTACCTTCGATAATTTCAGGAACTGTCCAGCCATTACTTTGACCAGCACAAACTAAAGAACGACCATTAGCAAAGTGCATACAAATCAAACGAGCGATTGCATAACCCATAGTAACAGTAACTTGTTTCTTAGTATATGGATCATAAGTATCAAAGTATTGACAATAAGTACCGATAAATTTGTTATTGATACCATTGTTAAGTGTCTTAGCATTCTTAATAGCAAGGATATTGGTCAAACCAGTTGTACCCATATCACGGAAGAAGAATACGTCTTGACGGAAAGTAACTAATGCTTCGATAGCGCGTTTAGTAATGTGAGGATATGCCGCATCAACTACCACATCGATAGGGTTGTTGTCTGTGTCGTAGATTTCATCATTAAAAGTACCATCATATACTTTAGTCATTTCTTTAGCATAAACGGATTGATTATCAGTTACGCCTTTATAAGTTTTGATAGGAGCATCACCGAAAGTTTCACCATTGAAGCCGCCGATCAAAGGATGACCGTTTACGGAATCAAGTTTAACTGTAGCAACACCATCAGTTGTAGAAGTTAAAACTTCAAATGTTTTGAAAGTTTCACCTCTCCAAGTGCGTGCAGTTATGATATCGGATTCACGAAGTACTGCTTCATTGATACCAGAAAGAGAAGCAATTTTCGCAAATAACAAATTAACTTGATCTTCGAAACCAAAGCATTTTACTTGTTTAGAAGTACGTTTGATTACGGAGTCAAAGAATAAGTTAAAACCAGATTCTACTTCATCTGGATTTAAAGAGAATACAATGGATTCCAATGTATTATTGTTTTCTTCGATGTCCAATACATAACGAGTAGATTGAGCAGAGCGAGAAAGTGTAGTATCAGTGGAAATGGTAATGGATTTTGCAGATACACCACGACCATTATCAGTGATTAAGAACAAAGGATAACGATTATCTTTGTTATTTTTGAATTTGTTATAGAAAGCTTCAGCAACTGCTTTATAGTCAGAACCATATTTATTTTCAGTAGCTTCAAGAGTTTCTATAGAGAAGTTAACTTGACAAACTTTAAACATAGCAGCAACGCCGTCGCTACCTGCTTCAGTTTTATTGTAAAGTGGACGATCTTCTGGTTTGGAAACTGTATCTACATCAGTTTTCTTCCAGTATAAATCTTCCATTTCATAACTTCCGTCTGGTTTTGTTACAGGAGCTCCTGTTACGGAGTCTGTTTTAATTCGAGTTTCTTGACGGGAAATTTCTTTGGTATGAGCTACAACACCAAGCATAGCTAAACGAGAAGTTGGGTCAACAACACGTTTTGCATAAACAATACCACCATTGTTGATTACGTTAGCGGCTTGAAGTAAAGGTTGCCCATGACGTGCAAAGGAAATTTCACCATATTGGTCAAAGAAATCTTTACCTTGCCATTTTGTATATTCTTCAGTGCCTTTGTCGGATGTGAAGCCGGCAAATACAATCGGCCTAACAGTAGAGTCAGCTACATTCAGAGAAGGAATATAACTTTGGTCTTCAAGAATGATTTTTGTACCAATCATAATCTCTTATTTCCTCCTTAATAGAATTAAAATAGTTCTAAACGATCCGATTGGAGATCTATTTAAACTTTTATTCATATGTTATTTCGGGCCCTTTAGGTCATTAGGATCTTTTCCATAGGGCTGTCTACCTTATTCTTGTTGATTACTGCATTTACAACAGCATCATCCCAATTTTCAGAAGTGATAGAAGTGAAGGCGGAAATATATTTAGGAATCATCTTAATAGATACTGGTTTGTATTTATGCATGTCGGTCTCTTTAGCCAATCGGAACGGAACTGATTCATCTTTAGTAGATCTACATAGCTCAGAAACGAGAATGCCAAACATCTGAGCAGAAATACCAAAGGAAGATCCATTAAATTTAATAGAGTCCATTAAGAAGGTATGTAATTCATCATAAGGAATTACATTAGGTATATTACCAGTAATCATGAAGATTCTAAACATATTTTCTACGTTCGTGATATCTTCTGGAGATCCAGTATTTACAATAGCTACATCGTCTTTCTTAAATCTAAGAATACGATAATCTACAGGAACTGGAATCTTCTTGTCTAGGATATAGTCTTTGACTTTTTCAACAGAAGAAGGCATGCAGGAAATTAACACAGGGTGGTTAAATAGTTTAACTCCATATATCGATTTTCCTTTAGAGTCGAAGACCTCATATGAAAAAAGCCCGAGAGTATTAATATACTCTCCGGCTTCTTCTGCATACTTCATATGACCGTCATTCCTAAAATAATTTTCAGGGATATAGTAAACTAATTCCCCATCTCCCTTAAAGATAAGGGAATTCCCATCCTCTTTAAGGAAGGCGTTAACTTTAGTCATAGACATTAGTTTGCACCTCTAGTTTTTTCTAATAGTTCATTGATCTTAACCATAACATCTTGAACTTCTTTTTTGGTAGCATAAGCAGATAGATCTTGAGCTCCACCGCCGGCTTTAAGTTTTTCTTCTAAAGCTGCAGTAGTTACATAGCCATTCAATTTAGTATCTACTTGGCTCTTACTATAGATTGCAGTACCATAATGAGCTGTAGTGATAACAGTATTAGAATTCTTACCATCATATACAGTCAATGCATTAGTGCACAAAGCCATAGGTTTATCTTTAGAACCCATTTCTACATTGCCATTTTTATTTACCTTAGCAATAGGAATCCATTTATTATCTGGAGATTTACCATATAAATATTGTTGGTTTGGTAAGAAGATACCATTTTTGAAATGAATATCATTAATATGCTCATAAGCAGATTTGACTGGATCATGAACGTAGATATTAACTGTTCCACCTTCATTAGATGCCATGTAAATCATACCATTAGCATAAGCAAAGTCTTCAATTTCAATAGTAGAATTGATTTCTACTTCACGTAGAATTGTACCAGCATAGTCAGATTCAACAATTCGATTCAATGTAGCGAATACAATAGTTTTATCCATAAGTAATGCACCATTAGAATCATTGTTTGTTTCATTTACAGTTACTGTAACTTCTTTTTCTATAGCATTAAGATTAGCATAATCATATAATCTTAATTTACGTGTAGCATTAGTATCACCAGGAACTATAGATAATAATTTTTTACTACCTTTATTATAGTCAATATTAAAGAATTTATCAGTGTAATCTGTATAACCATCAACTGTTAAATCATCATTAAGTCTATAAATTCTATTACCATTGGCTGCACCATTAGTAACTAAGATATGGGTTCCATCATAAGTCAATGTATTACAATGACCTAAGATATCAGCACCAGTGAAAGATCTTTTAGTTAAAACAGAGAAGTCTGTTGGTGATAATTCATAGATAACTTGTTTGCTATTGTCTGAATTAACACATGCAAGAATAAATGTATTCTTTTTAAAGTTGTAAGTAAATCCTTGACATTGATTAACATCAGGATCTAATTTAATATTTGTAGCTAAAGTAATATGATCTGCAGATTTAATATGTGCTAGATTTTTTAAGATTGCTTCATTTACTTTAGTACTAAGCTTATAAATGTCTTTAGCAATTTCTTGAACTGCTGGGGTTAAAATGCCTTTAATGAGTTGAGTAAGATTCTTCATAGTAATTTCTCCAACTTATCAATCATAGGAAACTCTATATTTAATTGTTGAAAGAATGAGTAAATACTCAATGAGGATGAACCTCATTAAGTATATTACCTTCTTATTGTTGACTAATAGCACCAATAATCTTCATCTTAGACAATTCTTCTGCTTTAGTTGGGAAGAGTTCAGAAGATGGTTTGTTGTCGTTAGTTACATTATAAGAATCTTTAGCTACCCATTGTTTAGTTGAGTAATTATATCGTTTAGTTTCATCTTTATTAAATAAAGGAATACGATATTTCAAGAAATCTTCATCAGACATTGCTGGATTTGTTTCAGAAATACAACAATGAATATATTTAACAAAATCAATAGATCCTTGATTATGAGTAGGATCAAATCTATATCCAGGTGCATTAAATGCATTACTTGATGCAGACATCGAATCAGACATTTCGTTATAGTTAGCTAATGATGGCATTACAACTTGAACTCCAGTATCTTCAAATATGTATTTAATAGGTTTGATAGTTTTTTCGGAATATAAATTTGATAATGAGTTATTAAATATATCTTTGAATACTTGTGTTCTCATAGGCAATACAACTTTATCTACTTTGACTTCAGATATTGTACTATTAAATACTAAAGGAGCTTCATGGCCAACTAATGTAACCTTTGTAATAACATCATCGCCAGATTTGAATTTAGTAAATGGTGGAGCGGCAAAGAATGCTTCTTTATACCCTAATTCATACGAGTCTGAATCTTTTGATACATATCCTAAATTTATATTGAAGTCAAATATAGTATTAAATGATATATTGCCAAATGGATAAACACCAGCAGCAGCAGTATTAGATACATCAAAAATTACAGGTTTACGTAATAAATATAATTGTAACCCTAGTCTAGAAAGTCCAGTAGAATATAGAGAATAACTTGAACCTAAACTATAATGAGAACTAGGTGCCCATAAAGAATTATGCTCTGTTACTACACTATACTTTCCAAAAATATCATCTTTTGTTACTATAATACCTTCTGAAACAGTACTAGAGTAATCATTCCCAAATTTATAATCAGCAAATAATACAGAAATTTTATCGCTACCTAGCATTTTATAAGTATTGACATAATTATCAAACATCATTGCTGGAGAAATTTCATAATATTTCTTAGTATCAGGAGTCGCAGATGCAACTGGTTCCCAAGTTCTATTAGAATAGTTATATTTTTTACTGCCATCCAAATTATAAATAGGAAGTCTCATTAATATAAATTCTGCGGAATTTTCTTTTTCTTTTATTGTAGATGGATCTACATAAATATGAACTAGCTTACCTAGAGCTTCAGCTAATTTAACGCTAATACCTTTGAAGTTTTTACTTTGCTCTTTAAAATAAAGAGTTTTAGTATCTTCTTGCGTCCATTCACTTATAGTCAATGGATCTGCAGTTCTAACAAATTGAGCTTCTAATTCATTAGTCTTATATTCATAGTTATTTCCTTGGAAGAAATCACCACCAAGATCCCCAGTTAACTTAACTATGATTGGATCATATTGAGTTGTATCGCCTTCGCCGTAATCATTCATTAGACCTTGGTTCTTATAGAATAAGTGTTTAAGTAATCTATAATCGACTATTACTTCTTTACATACAACTTCTTTTATGTATTTATTACCAGATAATACGAAAGCATCACATTTAAATTTTTCAGGAACTTCACCATTTAAAGTGATCTTAGTATTATAATCAGTTAACGCTACTGCACCACCAAATTGTTTACGATCTGGCTTACTCCAGTCATTATCACTATTTGTTTCTTGAGTGAGATCGTAATATTCAGTGCCATTATAATTTACTTTCTTAAAATCATCTTTAATATCAATGGTTAAATTGATATTATTAATATTTTGAGCACCGGCAGTCAAATACATATAATCATTTTGAAAGAAGTTCATATCATGAACGGTCAATTTAACATTTCTATCAGATTGATTATCATATGCACTTTCTAAATGACTTACTAATTCATCAGTTGGGAAAAACATACCTAATTTTTTTTCTTTAGGGATATTATATTCAGTCATTGTAGAAGATATTAATGTATTTTTTGCATCTAAAGTTTCACTTGAAGATGGGGAGTAAGTAAATCCGCCAGTAATATCTAAAGTGCCATTAACCATACCTTTAACTTCTGTGGATTTCTTAATATTTTCTTCAGCTTTCTCAGGAAGTTTTACAACTTCGGCTGCTAGTTTAGATGATGCACCAGTGGAGCTAATGCCGTTCTTAACTAGAACGGCTTTAACTTCTTGAAGATCATTATGTAAAAGATTTAGATTTTCTATAACCTTTTCGGTCATATTAGGAGCGTCTGGCATAATTTATACCTCCATTAAACATTTTTACTACCAATAACTCTCATTTTATTAAGTTCTTCGGCCAATTCTGGGAAGATTTGAGGCATTGGTTTATTATCATTCTTAGGATCATATTGACCAATTAATTGCCATTGACGTAGAGAATAATTAAAGCGTTGATTGCCATCTAATGTAAATAATGGCAAACGATATTTTAAGAAGTTCTTATTTTGAAGAATTGGATTATTAGATCTAATATGGCAATGAATATGAGATACGAAGTTATTAATTGCATCTTGTTGAGTGCAATCAAATCTATAACCTGTATGATTATATACACCAAAGTCAGAAAAATCATAATCATATTCGCTAAGATTATCTCTATAGTAAGATAAAGACCATGGTAGAGATTCAGCTATAGATGGAGTATCCGCAAAAATAAACTTAGTAAACCCAGCATCGCTAATTTTACCAAATATTAATCGTCTGAAAGATTTAGCTTTGTAAGGGATAATAATTTTATTAACCTTAACTTCAGTAATATATTTATTAAAGAATAAAGGACATCCTTCATCATAAGAAGTCATATCTAATTTAGTAATATCTTTATTATCATATGATTTGAACTTTGTGTTTATAGGGCCAGGCATAGTACGTACATAATTGCGTAAGTTAACATATTCCGACTCAGTATTAATATCATTACCAAATTTTACTTCTAGTACATCACTACTAAAATCTAGATCATGGAAAGGATAAGAACTACCAACATTTTGTGTACTTTCAAATTCAAATTTAATACTATTGAGGAAATAGTTATTAGAATCGAATGGTGTTCCAACTAATGCTTTATTTTTAATAATATATCGATTATCTGGAGTTTCTGTAAAATAGGAATTCTTTTTAGTTATATAGTCATTATTGTCTAAATCTTGTAATACTATAATACCCTTATCTCTAGTTTCAGGATTTCTATCTATCTTAGCCAGTCCATGACGAATTTTTACAGATTTATCAATACCAATTAGTTGTCCATTATCTACGTCTAACTCACCAGAAGATGTAATATCAAAATAACGAGAAGCATCTTCTGTGGCTTTTGACACTTCTTCCCAAGTTTGATTAGTATAATTATATTTTTTAGTATTATCTAAATTATATAATGGAAGTCTCATTAATAAAGGTTTTATAGATCTAGTTAAATTAATTTTAGCCGGATCTACTAGAATATGACACATTCTAGATAAAAATTCAGCTGGAGTATGACTAAGACCAATGATATTTTTTGCTTTTTCAAAAGCTGCATATTTAAGTTCTTCATCACTAAACAAAGAGCTATTATTTAATGGATCTACATCATCTAAGAATGCTGGTCGTTTATATCTATAGTCTAACGATTTACTAATATTTTCAACATCAGTAATTTCATTATTAACTTTAATAATGATAGGATCAAAGTTTGGAGTTTCCTCTCCTGTTTCATATGCAGAAACTATCTTATTATATTTATATAAGATATTCATTAAAGCATAATAATCTACATTAAGATTATTACATACTACTTCTTTTACGTATTTATTAGGTGTAAGAGTGAATGTATCACATTTTACATTCTCTAATAATTCACCATTAACTGTAAATTTAGTATTATAATCGGCAAAGCCAATTTTACCAGTAAATACGGAAACTCCAGGTCTATCATTATTCCCTTCCTTAGGGAAATTTACATATTGTTTTCCATTATAGTTTACTTTTGTTAAACTTTGATCATTAATATTTACAGTAAAATTAATATCACCAATATCTTTAGCTCCAGTTAAGTAAGCATAAGAATCTTGTAAGAATTGTTTATCAGATACATTTAATGTTAAATTTCGTTTATCTTGAGATGTTTCAGATGTAAGAATATTATTAACTAAACTATCTGTAGGGAAATACATTTCAAGATCTTTCCCTTTAGGTAAAGTAAATTCTTTATTTTTATTATTAACTAAACAGTTAGTTTCATTTAGTGCGGTTGTAGAGTTTGGAGCATAAGTAAATCCACCAGTGATATCTAAGATACCATTAGCTAATCCTTTAACTTCCCCAGATTTCTTAATAGTCTCTTCAGTCTTTTCTGGAAGTTTAGTTACTTCAGATGCTAATTGCGCAGTTGTACCATTAGACTGAATGCCATTTTTAACTAAAATATTTTTAACTTCTTCTAAGTCATTATGTAGTAAACCAAAGCTTTCTACTACTTTATTGACTAGATCAGTCGTTGTCTGTTTGTCATCTGCCATAATTATTTACCTCTAATTTTAGAAATTTCTTCTTCTATTTTCTTAAGAGTTGTATTTAATTCATCGCGAGTAATAAAATTACTAGTATCAGGCTGTGTTGCTAGTCCATCATATAATACCACCCAAGTTTCACCGCCGAGACAAATATATAACTTCTTACTTCTAGGATTATAATATAATTCTCCAGCATACGATGAATATTGTGGCATTTGATCATTAACCTGAATGCCTTTGATATTTTTCCATTTCCAGAATCTGTCTAAACAATAAACATCATTGGAGTCATAATCTATATAAATAGAGCCAGCAGTATAACCTTTGGCTTCATTTTCTTCTTTACCATTTTTTGGTATATCGTCATATGTACCAGTTTTGAATTTCTTCCCTACAGCAGTATCAACTATAGAGTTTATTTCTGATGCACTTTGGGAGTTACTAACATCAGTCCAGTTAGTGCCATCCCAAAATTTAAGTTTCTTAGTTGGGCCATCTTCTTTTGCAAAGATTTGACCTATATAATCACCACTAGTTGGTGGAGTTGCACCACTTTTTGGTTTCAGATTAACTATATCCTTCTGCAACTTAGAAACATCTTTAGCTACCTCTTTAGAAAAGGTAGTAAGAAGTTTCTTAATAATATCATTAAGCTTCATAATACCTCCGAAAATATAAATTATAGAGATGGTACTGAATACCATCTCTATAATTAAATATTTAGTTTAAGACTTAGCCTTGTGTTTTAGCGGTATTGTAAACTTCAACTAAGTTGAATGTATCTAGACCTTCCAAGTCTGCAGTCTTAACAACTTCGTCTTTCTTAGCATATGGTTCTAAACCATTAGTTAAAGATGTAGTTGTAACAAAATCAGCCAGCGCTTCTGTTTTAGCATAAGGTTGTAATTTTGTATCCAAAGCATCAGTTTTAACATATGCATCTAAAGCTTCAGTTTTAGCATAAGGAGTCAAAGCAGTAGTCAACGCTTCTGTTTTAACATATGCATCTAAAGCAGCTGTTTTAGCATAAGGTTCCAATGCAGTAGTTAATGCAGTTGTTTGAACGTAGTTAGCTAATGCTTCAGTTTTAGCATAATCTGCTAAAGTAGTAGTAAGCGTAGCAGTTTGAACGTAGTTAGCTAGAGCTTCAGTCTTAACATAGTCAGCAAGTTTACCATCTACAATAGTGCCAACTTGTGCAGTTGTAGGATAGTTGCTCAAATCTGGAGCTTCACCTGCACCAGTGGAAGAGATAGTACCATCTGGAGAAATAGTGATATTAAGACCAGGTTTAAGTTTATCCTGCTTAGAATCAGTTAATTTTTTAATATCTTTACCAACTTCTGTAGCAAAAGGGTTCAAGATATTTTTGATTTGATCAGCAATTTTAGTAGCCATTTAAAGAAATTCTCCTTTCTTGAAAATAGTTAATTATTTATTAACTATTTATATGTTTATTAATAAAGCATATTCGGTTATACGCCTATACTAACAGTTTATGATAAATCTGGGGGGTATATTAACCCTCAGATTTACCACGTTTATATGATTCAAGTAGATCAATAGATAGCTCTTCTTCTAGCTTATCTCCGACAAAGTTTAATCCTCTAATTGTCCAGCCAGCAGCTTCTGCAGCTTGAGCAATTGGAAGTAAAGTGGCATTAACATCTCTTGGTTCAAAGGAAATCAATTGACTTTCATCTGGACCATTATTACTTAAAGCATTCAATACAGATGCTACAGAGTTTTCATCTAATGGGCATTTAGTTAGATCTAAACCAGTTTTAAGTTCACCAGTAACTTGTAATTTAGTTAAAGATCTACATCCTAAAAACATATTTTTTGTATTATTCAAAGAGTTTACATTTAATTTCAATGCAACTAGACTGTTGCAATTTTTAAACATGTTTTCACCACTTTGTACAGATTTAGTATTCAATTCTACATTGTTCAATTTACGACAATTTTCAAACATACCAACTGCAGATGCTAATTTATCACTATTAGATAAAACTACAGATTGTAAGTTTTCATTGTCTTTAAACATATAGTCTGCAGATACAGTATTTGTTAAATTAATTGGAGGTAATCTTAATAAAGAAGTACCACCATCAAACATGTGATCTGCATATTCCATTAAATCAGTATTCAATTCTTTATCTAATTCTGTAATATCCATATAAGTTTTTGGATATAAGTTTCGTAAGAAGTTATATGCATTCTTAGAAGTTTTATAGAATTTATTTTCAGAATCTTGAGTAAGTTCAGAGTCAGAAATAGAGCCGGCCAATTTAAGACGTCTAATATTTCTAACATCAATAGCAACAACTTTATTTTTATAATCCATAGAGCAATCAAAACGAACTACGATTTTTTCATCACGTTCTTTGATTCCATTAGCTCTATAAGTAGACAAAGCTACATGTTTATTTGACCAACATTCAAAGCCAGCAACTTTACCAGCAGCACGTTGTAACTCGCCATCTTTTACATAGTCAATTTCCCAGATTTCATCAGAGCCTTCATAAAGAAGAACTTTATAATTATCTTGAGGATTAGAGAAAGTGAAAGATAGCATTAATGATCTAAGAATTTTAGCTTGTATATCAACAAGATTAGCTTTAGGGCAAGCACGTTTATGATCACCACTTGCAGTAGTGTAAGGGTTACAGCTAGTAGGATCTACAACATTATCGAAAGCCATATTAGTACCTCCATGATTAGTAATATTCAATTATCCTAATGTTGAAAAAATATATAGGAGATGGACATACTAGCCCATCTCCAAATTTATTATCTTTGTCGTTTCTTAAATGAATCCTTATATGATTCATAGTCATTTACATAGTTAGATGGTTCATAAACTCTAAGTGGATTATTACTGTAATAATCGGCAAGTCTGCTAGTTCTTTTAGAATTATTAGATGAGTATCCCATTAATAGATCTTGTGGTAGATTATTATATTTTCTATTATATTCTGCTAACTTTTGAGAATCAGTTAACTCTGGTTTGGTATAAAATCTATCAGTAGTTACATCTAGCAATTCTGAATAGTTATATACCAATGCAGTCTTGATACTTTGATATTTTCTTTTAGGATTTCTAGTATCAACTATAATAGCTCTATCTTTAACAGATACAAATGATCCATCAGTATAATAGAATAGATATTTACCATCTTTAGTTTCATATGTATCCAATAAAGATACTTCTACATGTAGATTTGGATCATCAGCATTATTACCAATAAAATCTTTTATTTTATTGATTGGATTTTCAAATGGTATTTCAGGAGATACAGTTCTACCATCATCTAATTTTCTTCCATCTCTAGCATATCTAACCACCACACCATTAGAGTATGCTAAGTTGATTACCTTTAACTTTTCATCAATAACTACATTATTTATATCTATATACTTTTTATTGTTTATTTTATTTCTGATTGGCTCCTCCGCTGTAGCACTTATATTATTTCCCATAATAATTCTCCTTAGAAAATAAAAAATAAATAGGCCAATGGTTTCAAACCATTGGCCACCATTATTTATATGTATAATATTATTTACGCTTCTTAGTTTTCTTTTCTGATTTAACTGTATGAGCAGTCTTATCCCATTCAACAAAGCCCTTATCAATATATGAAACTAATTGTTGGAAGTTAAAGATGATTTGTTTATAGTAATCATTTACTTCATCTTTAGTTTCATATACATGAATGGCTGCAGAAAGATTCATAATAAAGCTATATAATTTCAACAAATCAACTTTGTTTTTAAAGTTAGTATTTGTATAAATTACACGAAGTAAGATAGCATTAACTACAACTGTATTATCAGGGTTGTGGTTAAATCTACCAATAGCATCAATAATAGCTGCTACATTTGCAGTCTTAACCCCAATAGCTTGTAAAGCCATCATAATTTCTCTACGATAATATTCTTGATGTTTGAATGCTCGAAGTGCATTGAAATAAGAATTATGCAATTTCAAGAATTCATAGATATCAGAATAATCAGTAGAATCATTCAATGCTTTAATTACCGATTTAGCGAATGCTTTAACTTTATCAGAAGATAGTTCATCAGCAAGAACTTGATTCATCTTTTGAATGCGATCATTATGAGATGCTTCAATATATTCATCGATAGAAATATCTTCATCTAATTTAGATGTAGCTTTCTTAACTGTTTCATCTAATAAAGCTTTACCTTTATCCATGAATGCATTAGTACATGCTTCACGAATAAGACCTTCGATATAGAATTCTAATTCTTTAGTAGATGTATTTACACCATCTTTACTAGCTTGAATTAAGAATTTTTCTTTTAGACCAGCTGTAATTAAAGTAGTTACATTTGCAGTATCATCTTTAATTACTTTTAGATATGTATCAATGATATTTTGAATATCATCATCAGACAAATCTAATTTAGGGAATTCTTTATTTTCAGAAATAGATTTCTTAACATCTTCTACAGAGATTGTTAATTCATCAAATTTCTTTAACGCTTCTTCCAATTCCGGATCGCTAGAAACATTCTCGTTGCTTTCGGAAACTCCATTGGAGCTAACAGTCTCAACGTCTTGAGTGTTTTCTTTAGATCCATCTTTAGCTGGTTCTTCGCCATGGCTTTCATTTGAGGGAAAGTCGGCATCAGCCTTATCCTCCTCAAGAACTTCAACTTTTTCCATTGCTTCAATTTCCTCAGCAGTTGGAGGAACTTCAGGGACGATAGCTTTTACGTTCTTATCATCTAATCTAGCTGCATCTTCTTCTGTAGCAAGATTTAAGTCTTCAACGATATCTAATTTTGTCTCTTCACTCATTTGTATTCTCCTCTAATATTTTGAATTCGTAAACGTAATTCAGTTACATATTCAGGGAATAAGTACTGATTAGAAATAATAGTTTTCATAAAATCTGTAAAGATATTAACATCTTCACTGAAATTAGAAGTAAGCAAATCTACAATAGGTTGCTGATAGCAATTAGCTAAGATATCAGCCATACGAATATCTAATGTAGAGATGTATTGAATTACTGTTGGTAAATTAGCATTGATTACTGCCAATTTAGAATTATCCATAACTTTCTTGTTATAGATAGTAGAGCTATCTTTAGATTTCTTCAAGTTTTCTAATTCAAGAGCAGAATAAATAGAATTCTGTTCAGATACAATTAGATTAATCAAGAAGTTAGTCATATGAGCATTAAATCCACATACCAAGAAATCATATAAAGTAGATGCCAATAAATAAATATTGTCATCAGATTCATCAATATGGGATACATTACATTTATTACAGATTGTATCGATGATATTTTTATATACATCGAGTTCAACTGAATTTGTATTTTCTACATCCATTGGATAATTAGCTCTAATATTATCAAAGTTGGATCGAAATACATTTACCATATTTGGTTTTGCATTAATAGCAAACTCGTAGCGTTTATTAATATGATTATCAATTACGTCATAAATGTAATCACTACTGAAGTTTGCTAGTATTTCAGATAATTGGTGTTCATTTGCTAGTTCATAACCAGCATTCCCGTTACTATAGCCAAACATCGGATTCCTCCTTAAATAGTTAATTTAAAATTTACTGAAATGTAAGTAAATATTTAAATTTTTAGATTTGATTATAGAATCTAGAAAGATTACCAGATAAATGGGAATTTTGATTTGGTGTATCATTAGAATATAATGAGATAAATGCCTGTTCTGGCAATTTACCATCTTGCTGATTACGTATTAGATCCACATCTTCTTTTGTTAGGTTATACTTATATGCATATGCCTTTAAGAATTGAGGATCTTGTAATGCAGTCTCTAAAGCTTCTTTCTCTTTAGCATCCTCAGCTTTTATCCATTCTTGATAAGTCATACCGATAGCTCTTTGAGCTTCTTTTAACTTATCCATAGGAGATAATTCTGATGGATCATCTTTAGCTAAGTCTTTTTGTAGCTGAATAGTTTCTTCATAGATTTCAACAGTTTCCACTGCCGCATCAAATACTATATCATCTACATCTTCATCAGTCTTTAAGACTGTTTTATTTATACCAAAAGCTTCTTTTAAGTTTTTACCTTCATACCATACATATAATGCCATTAGATATGAGAAAGTCAAATCATCATGTGTATTTGTAGAATGCTCTATCTTACCATTACGTTTAACTTCTAATCCTAAGAATTCATCATATAGTCGTTTAGATACAAACTTATCTTTATGATTATCCATACGCTCTTTTAATATTTCCATTAAAAGTTCACGTACACCTTTAGTTGAATCAAGACCAAATACCTTAGTGAGCTGTTTAATTCTCTTAATAGCTCCAGGCCCTTCGAATCTTTCTTCAATAATTTTATCTTTAAATTCATAATAAAGATTATTAGTAATTCCGGCCTTCTTAAGTAATGCTATTACAGACGCCCCGAAGCCACCATTTCTTTCGACATTAATTACAGCATTACGCATATACTTCTGAGTAAGTTCAACTATAATCTTAGCTAATTCTATTTGGCTAATATAGTTACACTTGAAGTCAGCAATTACTTTAGTAGTCTTACTATCTATAATAGAGATAGCAGAACTATCCCTTCTGTACCCACCAGATACGTCGACACCCATTATAGGTGGATCTACTGGTAAACCATTTCTATTATATTCAATAGTATCATATAGATTAACTTGGAATTTACCATTCAATACATCTATTACTGAGGTTGGTTCTCTAGTCAGTCTAGACATTGTTTCTAATTCTTCTAATGTAAATGGTGAATTATCTGTGGAGTTTGACCATTCAAGCAAAACTTCACGACGGATATCTTCCCATTTGTTATTCATGGTTCTGCAGATTTCTTTGAACCATTGTTCACTACAACCAAGTTGTTGATAAGTGAACTTAATATATACGAAAGTAGACTTAGTATTGGATTCCATTATTTCCATGATTTCTTGATAAGATTTATCATACCAAGTTTCACTAAATGGAACAGCATCTTCTTTCATTTGGAATGCAAATACCCCTTCTTGAGAAGTCAAGAAGCCTGGGGTAGTGGTAAATAATATACCATAAGGTGCACCATTTGCTCTCGAGTTATCTGCAGCTCTCTTAAATGCTGGAACTGTATTTAGATAAATGATTTCATTATATGGTGCAAATCCCCATTCGTCGCCCCATAATAGAGGGATAGATTTACCACGTAGTAAGTTCTGAGCCGCAGTTTTATTACGTGCAGATGCTACAGTGATAATTTTATTTCTATTTACCGCATGCTCTAGACGCAATACTGTATCTGAAGCTTTTGCAGCTTTACCATCTTTTCTATTGAATGGAGCATCCATTCTTAGATATGGAGGTAAACATTCACGAAGGTTCTTTAGAGTTTGTAAGTTATCTTTAGAACCGTCTTGTGCTTTATGTAAGAATGCAATAGTAGCATTCGAAGTACCAAAGTTAAATAAATATAAATATCTTGCATCGGCAGCTAATGTTTTACCTTGCTGACGTGGTAGTTCATGGAAGATATTCATATTATATATAGAGCAGAAGAATAAAGCCATATTACCACGGTGTAGTCTAAATGGTATACCTGTACCACTACCACCTTGGTCTGGAACTCTGCATACTTCTCGAATAAAGTACCAGAAGTTTGCCATACATTCGGCTAGTACTTTACCCTTATAATATTGGTTTAGATTTGGATCATGTGGGTCTATAGCCGCTAAATCAGGGTCTAACAGAGCCAGCATGAATTTGTTATTCTTAATTCCTATGGATTTAAGATATATATGCATATCCAGAAAGCTTTTATTCCTGGTAGACATCTGATAATATATTTGCATATTTATCACCTTTGTAAAACTGTGTTTTAATAGTTATATATTATTAAGGTGTTATAGTGATAAGTGTATATCGTATTTATAATTTATATTTTATTTTAAAGGAGAAATTTATTATGTTTAATTTATTATTGAAATCTGATATCGTAACAAAATTTGCAGCACTTGTAGCTGCAATGTTAACTGTAGTAATTTTAGTATTTATTGTTGGGATGACAATCGATCCGTTTTTCGGATTACGTTGGCTTTCTAATCTTTTGACTCAATATATGAGTCAAGACAGTATGTTATCTGTAATCATTACTTTGCAAGTTGCAAAGTACTTTTTACTTTTCTGGTTAGCACATCGCGTGCTAATCATTGTACGTAATATTAAACGTGCTCTAAGAAAAAATAAATAAGACAAAAAAATACCCGTAGGATTTCTATGATCCTACGGGTATAACTTGTTTATTTTTTTTTATTTTTTATTAGATTTCTTAGCAGCTTTTTCTTCAGCTTCAGCTACTTTTTCTTCGGCGTCTTCTTTAACGTCTTCAGTTTTTGTTTCAGGGCCTTTAGGAGCTTCTTCTGTAGTTTCTTCTTCAGAAGTTGTTTCTGTTTCTGGTTTAGCTTCAGGTTTTACTTCTGGTTCAGTTACAGGTTCTTTGTCTTCCTTAGGTTCAGATTTGGTTTCTTTCTTACCAGATTTTTTAGTTGTTGGTTCTTTTTCTTCTTTAGGTTCTTCAGTAACTTCTTCGTTGTAGTTAGTAAAGTCTAAAATACGAGTTCTACCATCTTCAAGAATTTCTTCAACAACACCGTGTTGAATGATACATTCAAAGATTTCTTCTGCTTCCAACATTTCTCTGTGGATAGCACGAACCAATTTATTACGTAGTCGAATAGGACGACGGCAAGTTACATTTACAAGTTTAGCCATTGATATTTCCTCCTAGATAGATTCAATTAATTCGTCTTCAGAAGTAAGAACAGATTCGATCAAAGCATCATCAATTAAGTGATAAGCTTCAGTCAATTCGATATCATCTTCAACTTCTTCAGCAATTTCTTCACTGTCTTTTTCATGTTGTTGGTCAATGTCAGACATCAATTCGATTTCAGCAGCTTCATCTTCATCTTCTGCTTCGATATCAATTTCTTCATCTTCTAGACCTTCAACGGAGTCAATATCATCATTATCTTCGTCGTCATCTAATTCTAATTCATCAGAAGCATCAACGATAGCATCGATAGTTTCATCCATATCTGCATCAGTTACATCATCAGTTGCGATTACATCTTCAACTGTAGCTGCAGTATCTTCTAGATCTTGATGGATAGTTTTGTTATCATCCATTTCAATATCCTCCTTTAGTAATCAAGTTCATTATATTCATTATCGTCAACTAAATCATCTAGATCATCACTAGACATAGTTGCTAAGAATATACCTTCATCATCAACAATATCATCGCTTGCCATATCAGCATCAATGGCATCTATAATATCTCGTTTTGCAATCATAGTATCTAAAAATCCGTTCTCGTCAATCATGACATTGAACGCATCTTCGTTATCAATTTGCTCTTTGAAATAATTATCGAGTTCGTTCATTTAGAGTACCTCCATATAGATTACTGATATGTTAACGAGATAGGTTTTTCATTATATTCTTAACCTGTTCTTCTAGGATAAATATAATCACAGGAATGTAGTAAAATATAACATTTGCCGGTAAAGAATAGTTAAATTCTTCTAAAGATTTTAGTAAGAATCCATCATATCTATTCAATTTATCTTGGTTATCATTAAAGTAATCTATGATAATATTCTTAAAGTAATATGGATCACTTGTTTCGTATCGTTCATTATCTCTAATTCGCATTACTGTATCATCATCAAAAGATGGAATTGCCCAATTATCACCAGGTTTATATTGATGAAAGATATAATAATAATCTTCTATGTTATAATATAAGATAGAAGTCTTATCTTCAATCTTCATACCATAACAAGATGGATTATTAATACAGGATTTATCTTTTCGCTCTAATGAATGGAAAAGAGTTCTAGAATAATCTAAAGCAAAGGATTCTTTAACTGCAAGCTGATGAGAAATTTGCATGAATGGTATACTCAAAGTATTCATTAAATCATTTCGCTTAATAAACTCAATCATATAACTATCATAGAAATTATGATCATCATATGAGAAAATGAAAGTTTGAGTTTTATTAGAATAGAATAATGAACGATAGTATGTAATCATATCGGTACAGATATTTTCTAATCGTTTAATATAAGCATGATCATCATCTTTAATGACTAAAGATAGATTTGTACCAATATTAGTTGTATCCATTGTATATGATCCAACTACTAAGGATTCAATATCAGTATTATCACCATCATGGGAGCTTAAACGATAAGAAATCTTATACATATTAACCCCAGTTGGTAATGTATCTAAAGTAACACCTGTAACTTTGAATAGGTATTCTTCATCTGTATGGTTTATTATAAAATAATCTTGTGGATATGGTTTGAATGCATTTGGAAGAACGTATGCATCACCTTCAATAGAATCGGATTCGATACCATAATCACCAGATTCTAATTGGACTTGAATCTTATCTAATCCAAATAGAACTGTATCTTTAATTTTATTATATCTTAATGGAGAATCTCCATCAGTGTAGCTATATGCTTGATCAGTGCCTTCATCTAATGTACTTTCTGCAGTATTAATATTGAAGTAAGTACAAATTGTAGGCGGTTTATCCGTAAATGTATAGAACGTATTATCCAATCTATCTTTCTTAGAGTCTAAGATAGAATTAATAGTCCCAACATAGGTAGTATCTAGGAATTTTCCCATATGTTACCTCCTTTATTAATGAGATGTTTAAGAAAAAAAAATAAAGTGAGCGGATGAGGTTTATCCCCATCCGCATCATAATATTTGTCTTACTGAGTCTTTAATTTTACTTAATGGTACGCCATAATCTTTTTCTCCAGATTCATTTCTATGGAAATATATAGAAGATCCTCTAAAGAATTGGATATTATTATTTATGAAGAACTCAGATTGTCTCATAGATATATCGCCAGCATCATCATTATCAAAATATAAATGTAAATCCATATTCATAATTCCTCTAGAGAGAATTAATGAAATTACATTTGGATATTTGTTTCCTGATGCGGCCATATATATTCCATTAGCCCCGTATGATAAGTTTGTAAATACTGAAAGAATATCAAATTGTCCTTCAGTAATATTAACTAAAACCTTATCGGTAGTTATAGGAATCTGAGCTGGAATGGAGTAAGTTTTAGTAAAATTATTCTCGGATAGCTTCACTATTAAATATCGGAATTTCTTATCAACTGGCTTAATACATCGCATAATTAACGCTGTATTATTAATCGAGAGGAAACCCACATACTCACGTTGAATTCGCTCATAATCAGATTCTGTCGCTCCCAGAACCTGCATAATCTGGCGTCTGAAGAACGTAAAATCAAATATAATCTTAAGTTCTAATAAATACCATACTGGTAAAACTACCCCTAGACGGGAATTTACATAGTCTACCTTTTCTTGATAGATTCTATCATCTAAGACAAAATCTTTATACTTTATTATTCTTTCATCAGTAGAAATAGAAGAGTAAGCTTTTGGCTTACTCTTCAACATCTTCTTATTATATTCTTCTATCTCAGATATTAAATATAAGTCTTTTATCTTTAATAATTCTAAGAAGTTTCTATTTACTAATCCACCAGCTTCACATTTAAAGCAATTATACATAATAGGTTTATCTTTAGATACTCCTATATACATATGCTTCTTTCCTGGAGATGATGTATGTCCACAGTACGGACATCTTAAAACTATTTCTTTCTTACCAGCCGCAAATTGCGAATCTGGAATTGCAGATTTTAATCTGTCCGCTATATTCATAAACTACCTATGCTTTAAAGAAGTAAATATTAGAATATTCAATAATCTTAGCTTTAATTACTTCATCTCTTGCTTCAGCATGTAAGAATTGTAATCCTTTTAAAATTGAATACTCATTACAATTTAAGACATTCAATAGATATTCTAAAGAACGTCCTTCAATCATTACCATATAGAATAATTCTTGGTAATTGATTGTTTTACGACCAGTAAAATTTATTTCTCTACCAATACTACTAGTAAATTTAATATCTTTATCATTGATATTTGTAATAATATTAGTAGTGGTTGTGATTGGAGCAACAACTATATCTTCTTCATTGGATTTTAAAGTGTCATTACATTTTTTATCAATAATATTACATTCAGCATCGAGAATATATCCTACAATTTGATTTGGACTAAGCTCTGGATATTTTTCTTGAATCTTAGCTAAATTATGATGATTATTAAATTCTTTTTTAACTTCAATATTATATTCTTTCATTGTATTTACTCCTATAAAATTAAACCATTTGTCTCTTTTCATTTTCATTAGTAACCGCTAATCTTAAAGAAAAGAAAGGCAATTTACATCCAGCTTCGCTTAAACTTTTGAATCCGGTCTCTTTTAATATGAATTTAGTTTTATATGAATGCCTTACATCTTTATATTTCTTAATAAACTGATCTAAATCTGTATATACATTCGGTAACTTGTTTACCATTTTTATTAGACTAACAATAGGTTCACGTCTAACTTTAATATTTTTTAACTTATTTTCTTTAATAAAATTATTGATAATATTAATTAACTCATCGGCTGTAATATTTTTATTAGCTAAAATTTTTTCTAATAAAATATCTTGTATTTTTAAAGTATACTCTAGATCATATTTTGCACCAAATATTTTTTTATGATGGGCAAATATATGAATACTTTTATTTAGGGAATTCTCATTTTCAAAGTTATTTAATATACGACAAATGCGAATATTTTTTCTTACGTATTCTAAAATTTTATCATAATTAAAATATCTATATAGTGGATTATTAAATATATGATATTTTTTATAATTATTACATTCAGCTAGAGCTATACTTGGCATGAGATTAATATTTTTACTATATGAAGAACCATCTCCACAAATAATTCTATTATAAGCATTAGTTAAAATTTCAAAACTTTCTCTAGATGAGAATAATTTATTAATTATTTTATCATCATTGATATTTAAATAGATATTATTTCTTTTAATGTAATCAAAATTAATAATATCATTCTCTGTCACATTCTTTAATAATTTTTCCATTTATGTGCTACTCCCATAATATTCAAATTATTTATTATGATTTTTATCATTAAAAATAGATGATCTTAATGAGAAAAACGGTAATGAATTCTTAATATGATTATTATTTATATCGTCACCTATTAGATTATATAGAAATTCGTATCGTTCGCAGACTGGACTAGTAGTGTATAATCTAACGAATTTATCCAATTCTTTGTATATATTAGGATATTTATTAACTTTATCTATTAAATTTTTAATAGCACTTAATCTAGGGGTACTATAAGTTAGATTATTTTTATTAGCAAAATCTTTAATAACTTCTACTAAGCTATCTACTGTAACATTTTTAGTATTTAATATTACATCTATTAGAATATCTTGCATTTTTATAGTATATTCTAGATTATATATTGCACCAAATACTTTACTACTAATTGCAAAAATAGATATATTCCTGCCCATATTATTGTCATTCTCGAACTTGCTTAATGTATGATAAATCTTTATGTGTTTATTTGCATATTCTAAAATTTTATCGTAATTAAAATATCTATATAACTGGTTATTAAAAATATGATGCTTTTTATTATTATTAAACTTACATATAGCATCAGATGGATCTAGATTAATAATATCTATATAAGTAAAATCAGAATTAATATGTTTATCTATTCTCTCATATGCCATATGTAAAATATCATAACTTAATCTTGATGAAAATATTTTAGTGATTATTTTATTTTTACCCTTTAAAGATACCCTATTTCTTTTAATAAAATCAAAATTTATAATGTCTGTTTCTGTTACATTTTTTAATAATCTTTCCATTATGAAACCTCCTATAAAATATAAATTAAAAAGTTTATTTTTAATAAAAACTATTACCTCCAATATATAAAATTTAGGAGATGGGCACTAAGCCCATCTCTCCTATAAAGTTATTTATCTAATTTAGATACGCGTTTGGTTAATACTTCGTAGTAGCCAGTCATATAGTGTAACTGCTCAGCTAATAGATCAAAGTCTTCACATTCTTTATTTTCATTTAAGAATTTGATTAATCGTTCTACTTTTTCACCAAGTTCTTTACGTTCTTCAATTAGTCTTGTTTTCCAATCTTCCATTTTAATTTTCCTTTCTTCTATATCAAAAATCAATATATCTATAATTATAATATATATATCTTTTAATTTTTACAAATATTTATTTTACCAAATCTATCAATATTAATAATTTCTCCAATATCCAATGTAGGAATATCAGAATGACATACTTCCATAGATTTCTGAATTGCTTCACTGCATCTTAAAGGAACTCTATTAAAGTAATCATAACTAGGATAATTATAATACATCCAAGGTATAGACTCTATAGTCTCATTAGGTAGAAAGATTTCAGAAATTCTCGAGGATAAAAGTTCACCATCAAAACTAAGTTCTGTATCTATACTGGTGACTTTAAACATAGCTTTTCCATCTCTCGTTATAAATTCCTTCTTTTCATTTATAATAAATATGCAATCTAAACCTTCTAATTTACACATCCATATCTTCAAATGCTAATAATTTCAGAGTATCTAAAAGCATTTCATCCAACCTCGCTAATAACGAAATTTATTTACACTACCATATCTATCAATAATAAAAGAATCTCTAGGAGTCAATGTAGGAACGATAATGATGGCATATACCTCCATAGCTCTTTGAATTATTTCACTACATTTTAGCGGTACTTTATTGAAATAATTATAGCTAGGATATTTATCACATATAGCAGTAGCTTTATTACTAAAACTTTCAGTTATATCTGATTTTATAATTTCACCATCAATAGTAATTTCTGTATTTATAGTAGTATATTTAAATACGTTTTTACCATTTTCAGTAACTTGCCCTGTTTTACTATTAGTAATGCATATATGATCATTATACTTATTAATTTTTACATCCATACCTTTAAATGCCAACAATTTCAAAGTATCCAAAAGCATTTTAATATACCTTTCTATCGCAAAGACGATTTATAGTTATTTCACCAAATCTGTCAATATTAATATAATCCCCAGGCGCCAGTTTAGGTATGTCGCAACTACACACTTCCATAGATTTTTGAATTGCTTCACCGCACCTTAGAGGCACTTTATTAAAATAATTATAACTAGGATATTTATCATATATCTTCTGAGGTATAAGAATTACCTTTTCATTAGGCATAAAGTTTTCAGAAATTCTTGATGATATAAGCTCGCCATCTAAACTAATTTCTGTATCTATGCAGGTGGATTTATACATATCTTTCCCATTTTTATGTATATATTCCAGCTTTTCATTTCTAATACATATACAATCATAGAATTTCTTAATTTGTACATCCATATTTTCAAATGCTAATAGCTTCAAAATGTCTAAGATCATTTTTGCACCTTCTTAGTTAGAGTAATTATTTTACCATATTTATCAATAAATATAACTTTATCATTATCTAATTTAGGAATATCACAACTACATACTTCCATAGATTTTTGAATTGCTTCACTATGTAAAGAAGGTAAGTTATCATAATATTCTTGACTTGATCTGTTGATGATCTGCCAAGAATTTTTACCACTATTACCTATACGTATTTTAGAAGTTTTGAAAATCTTTGAAGATATAACTTCTCCATATAAATTAATTTTCGTAACTATACGCATAATCCAAATTGTATCACCATCAAGTCTATCATGAATTTCTTCACGACTATTTTCTATAATTATATAACCAGTATCTTTATCTTTTGATATTTCCACATCCATATATTCAAATGCAAACTTTTTTAAAGTATCCAAAAGCATTTTATGCCTCCTAATAAATAAATAGAATACGATAGGAGTTGAACTCCTATCGTATATCATATTTCTTATTATAATATTTACTTCGCATGAATTTAATCATATCAGTAAATGCATCTCTAGCTTCACGATTGAAGTTATCGACATTTTTATATTTACCAGTCTTTTTACTTTGAGTCATAATATTATCAGTGTCATCTAAGATATAAACTTTATCACCTTCACCTAAGTCGGCATAATAAAATTTATCCTTATTGATGCCAAAATTATAACCAGTAAATTCAGATCGGAAATTTTGTCTATTCGATAAGATCAATGAAGAGATGATCGAATAATATCCAATTAGTTTCATTGTTTCTTTATCCTCTAAGAGTATTAACTATCTGATTCATCATATGGTAATATTAATGTCACTATTGTAGTAATACGATGAGCTATAACATCTTTTACTTTTGAATCTTCAACTTCATTATATAACTTATGTAAGAATAATAATAAATACTGAATCGATTCAATATCATCTAAATCTATAGCTTTTTCAATATCATCAAGTTTATTATATACGATAATAAGAGACAATAATGAAGATACATCGCATTCAAATGGTTTTGGTCTATTCGATGGAAATTTTAATATTTTTTCAGATTTATCATTATCTGTAGTCTTATTAAAAGTTTCTTCAAATAAACATTTAGTAACTTCATCTACACTAATACCTAGAAGTTCAGCAATCTCTTCATAAGATTTCTTTCTATTATAATATAGATGTCTGATTCTTCCGTTCATTGCATCCATTTATATCACCTATCTATTATTAATCAAACTAGCATAAATCAAGAATTCTTCATTCAATAGCTCTTGTTGTGGTACAAATGGTAAACCAGTATTTTCTTTATTTTCAAAATCGATGATTTGAAATTTAGAAGATACGATTGTAGCCAACATAGCTATCAAAAGATTAGTAATCTTTTCATTATGATAAATAGCAGCAACTGCTTCATATGTACTAGAAGAAGTGATCTTTTGAAGTTCCTTCTTATTCATATTTACACGTTTGATTACTTTAACAAACTTACCAGATAGAATTGCTTCCATCGTATGTAGATTGTTTGCTGCAAGTATTCTCTTAGCTGCAATAATAAGTTTAATGTAACTTGTTAGATCAATAGATCCTAACGCAGATGGATCACCAAACCATTTATAGAATAGATAGCATACTAATATCTTTTGATGTGGAACTATTGGAGACTTACGTCCTTTAGACAATTCTACTTTGTAGTATTCTATTTCTTCTTTAGAGAATGGACCAAATCTTTCTTCTATTTGTTTCATAGTAGAATGGAAGTTTACTTGATTATGCATAAGTAATGCTTCATTCTTCTTAGAAAGATGGGATTCAAACTTATCAAATTCTGAATTATCATCATCATCGTCACCTTCATTACGGTCAGATGATAATTGGTTGAAAGAATATTCATATTTGGCTCTAATAATCTTATTAGTAATATTGCCTTTAATAGATACATAGATCAAGTTTAGAATATTCATTTCATAGATTGCTTTAGGGATAATCTGACTAATAATAGCCCATACAATTTCAATATTGTATGTGAACTTATTCTTAGAACGGATATATTGTTTATCCCAAGAACCGCTGTTCTTAGACATATCTTGAATGATACGACTATTTGCAGTTTCAGATAATTTAGTCAAGATATCAATATCAGGATGCATATCAATAATAAGAATTTCATAGAATTCCATTAGATAAGCATCGATGTTTTGAATCTTTTTCATATATGCATAATGAGTCAATAATGGAATTAGAATGATTTGGAATAGACCAATTTCCATCAATGCACTTAGATGACGATTACTGTATTGAAGTACATTACCATCTTTCTTATTGCGTTTAATATGAATAATGAAATTATCTTCATTCATAGCTTTAACTTTACGAGCAAATGTACTAAACAAAATATCTCGTTTAATATCAGCCATGAATTGTTGTTTTGTATATAATCCAGCATCATCAGTATCAATCATAAACTTCATACGAGCATAGATTGCTAGTAACTCATGGTTAGGATCATAGTATTTTTCAAAATAATTCAAATATTGTGTAAAATGATCTACTTTCTCTTCAGAAGAGTAGCATTTCTTTACACTTAGGATGAATGAATCAAACATAAGCATGTCTTCATCATCATTAGTTAAGATTTTAGCCAAAGGGGCCATAATTTGCTTACCCCTAAGACCTCTAAATATAATATCTTCTGGATTTGGTACCCATCTATCTACAGGTGGAATAGCATTCTCATCAGATATACTTAAAGTATAATTTTTAACTTCTGGAGTTCTAATAGAATAATCTCTGTCTAATTCCTCTCCTGGAGTTATTTCACGTCTTACAGCTTTACTTGTTAAAGCTTCAGTTAATTGCATCGTACACCTCCGATAAAACTACACATATTCTAAATTATAATATATAATTTATTTACGTTTTGTAGTTTTAGTCGTGCGAGTAACCCTAATATTATTAGATTTCTTTTGTTTACTTTGAGTGGTTGCAGTTCTTTTGATAGCTTTAGTGGTCTTAGTCTGTTTTATATTTCCACCACTATCATGACGTTTACGTTCAAGTCTATGCTTAAACATAGGATCTACTTTACGTAGATGACTTTCTGCTTCTTCCCGCTCAATAGCTTTTACATCAGACTTGGTTACTAGTTTTAAGAAGTCATCTTTTCTATTAATTTTAAAATTAGATGCTTCATAATAATGCTTCTCTAGATAACCATGTTGTTTTATATATAAGAAACCAAAGTAAAGAATCTTAGCAAAATTTACGACTCCAAATGGATTTCTTTCTTTTGGTTTTTGCTTTATTACTTCAGTAGAAAGTTTGTTTTCTAATTCTTCAACTAATAAACCATATTCGATATATGTATGGGCATAAGTGAATGTAAATGCTGGGTCATTGGAGAAGAATCTAACTTCATAATTTTTAAGATCTTTAGTATGTTTAGCATCCCCACTTTTAGGAATGAACTTAAACACTACTTCATATGTAAAATTAGGTACCACTTCAGATGGTACTCTTAGGAGAATGAAATAATTATCTCCATCTGTGTAAAAGTTATGGTCAATTTTACCATTAACTCTAAGCATAACTTTTTCAAATCGTTGCTTATAGTTTTCTGCTAATAATTGAGATCCCATTACATTACCTTTACCTGCAGGGGATCTTCCGTACTCTTCTAAAGTTAAATGTAATTTTGCAGCCATTTAATTCTCCTTAGAGTGAGGTCTTGCAGAGTAGACCTTTGATGGCCTACTCTTACAAGATTGCTCTGGACAATTATTTTATATAGATATTATGGGCAGGAGTTTGACATAGGAATTGTTTAGTTGTAACTAACATACCTACAACTTTACCCACAATTTCTAACACAGTGATATCAGAACGGATAGAAGATAATACCAAGGAATCAGTTTGCTTAGTACGTAAGTTTACTGGGATTCCTTTAGAGTTTGTTTCTTCTACCATAGCTTTAACTTCATCAGAAGCTTGAGCCATACATTCAGGAAGTTCATTTAAAGAACTACCATATAATTTAGAAATCAAATCTAAATAAGAATTATAGAATAACTGAGCAATTGTTTTATAATCATCAGTTGTATTTTCATTAGATAATACTTCTTTGATTGCTAATAGGCCTTGTACATTTGCACCCCAACCATAACCATGTTCAGCCGCAGACATGCAGTTAAGAACCGCATCTTCAGCAGCATCAAAGCGGTTATCACGTTCTTCTGGGGTAGCACCACCAATATATAAGTCTACCATATTAGCTTTCATGCTATGAACACGACGACGAAGATTACCAATACCGGACATATCTTTACCATCTTGCTTAGCTTGAGCTAATTGCATTTCCAAGTTATTCAAGATAGATTTATAGAAATCAGAGAATTCAGTGGTTCCTTCTTTATACATATTTTTAGGATTGATTACTTTAGTTTTATTATAACCAGCAACTACTGCATCGGCATAACCACACCATTCTTGAATTGTTTCTTCTGTAGGTGCATCGCCATTTTCTTGGTCTTTCACTTGTTGTTCCAAGTTGCGGTATTTGCGAATAGTTTTAGCATCACAAAGGTTAGCCAAGTCCATCATGATTTCAGCTTGATGAATATCGGATACTAAGCAGAATGGAATATTAATACCACTAGCTTTAGCATTAATCATTGTCTTAGTTAATGGATCCATAACCGTAGCTACATCAGCAGAAACTTTAGGACAAAGAATAACAGTAGGAATTAATTTAGTTCTAGCTTTTAATGGTTCAAAGATATTATGATAAAGAATTGCACTTAAGAAACCAATCATTTCTGGAGTATCAATAGGATCTTCGAAGAAATAAATACGTGGATGGTTTACTTCTGCAGTAGATTCTGCTTCATTAGTTACATAAACTTTATCAGCATACCCACTATTAAGAGTCATACCATCAAAGATTTTTACATAGTCTTTGGAGTCATTAGAACGCTTAACGTCAATATAAACATCTTGACCATTTTGCATATAAACATCGGCAATCAACTCTGCCATTTCTTCATTATTATTTGTAGAAATTAGAGCAATCTTTTTGATGTCTTCATAAGTTTCAATTTGTTTAGCATGAGAAAGAATACGATTAGATACATCTTTTACTAGACGATTAATCATGTATTCAATTTCAGCTGGAGGCATTTTGAAGTTATAAACGCTAGCTTTATATGCTTCATCACTCAAGTTAGGTTCTTGACCAGTAGCAAAGCGTTTATATGCTAATTGAGATAATAAGATAGCACTAGTTGTACCATCACCAACTTCTTTAACAACATGAGTTGTTAAATCTTCAAGCACTTCTCGAATACTCATTTCGATAATACCATTGAAGAAGATATGTTTAAGAATAGTATGACCATCTTTTGTAAATTTAGGCAATACATTTTCTTTTTTAATTTGAGTAGCAGAACCATATGGTCCGAAAGATGTTACTAAGGATTCCGCAATGATATCCAATGCTTTCATGGATTGCTCACGTAAATCTTTTTGAGGTACAATATTAGAAAATACTTCCATTTCTAATCCCTTTCTATTTCAGCTAAATCTACATATGGATTACTTATATAAAAGAGATTATTATCAAAATCTTGATGATATTTCTCTTTAACTGCATATATACGTTTATCCATATCATAGTCGACATTGAAACCGTATTGTAAAACAAATATATGCTTACCAATAGGCTTAGGATCATAGTTATATAAATTTTCAGGATACTTTATATATATCCCATCATATGAATCAAGATCTACATTTCTTTTATTATAAATACCTAAAGGAGTCTTGGCTCCATCTAAAGTACTTCTAATAATAGCTTCTTGATATTCATTATCTACCATTACATTAACTCTAAAGCTATTACCATCTACTAATAGCATATTAGAATAGAGTTTATGTATATCAGTATAGTATATATTAAGATAAAGTAAGTCTTTATACTTATCTTTAATTTCATTCAATAAATCATCTGCAGATGATTTATATTTATCTTCCAAGACTACAGATAAAGGATTTGGATCTTCTCTATCTCTTAAAAGATAGCTAATCGTTATAGGATCCTCATCTAATATTCCTGGAATAAAGTATTTTGAATTTTTAAATTGAGACCTTAAGATATCGATAATAGATTTATCTGTATCAAATAAGGAATCATATTCAAATATAGGTCTTATACTTGCCATATAAACTTCCTATAAAGACAAAAAAAGAAGATAGAAAGCTTGTTTCTATCTTCTTTAGTTTTATTACATATCGTCTAAGCTTGCACGTTTGAATCCACCACTAGATTCAGACCCACCATAATTGGAGTTACCAGACATACCAGTGCTTACACCAAGTTTATCTGCAATTGCTTCAATACTAGCTAGCATGGAGCTATTTACATATTGAGCTGTTTCATGAACTGCATATGCTTGAGCGTTAGTCATAGATTTAGCGTATTCTTCTAGAACTACAGCTAAGTCTTCTAAGTCTATATTTTTATAAGATTCGAAGTCTTTATCGCCATCGAATTTTTCCACATCAAAGTTATGAACTGCAAAGTGGAAATCAGTACGGCAAATGAATAAAATTTCTTCTTCTACTGCAGAAAGATCTTTATTCAATTTACGAATACATACAACAGGTTGAGTTAAACCAAATTCAGAACCATCAGAGATAGTAATGAATGTTTGTGCACCTGTAGTGATACCAGTGGATTGAATTTCACCAGCCATAAACTTGCGAATTTCTTTAGCTAAGATATTAGCTTTAGTATGCTTCAAATAAGCACTAACTTCATGCTCACGATCTGGCATCGGATAGTCTTGTCCACTGACTACTTTAAGTGGAGCAATAGATAATTTAAGTGTACCTTGCCAGAAAGAGAAGCTCATAGAGGAACCACCATATTGGCCAACATCCTTAGAGTTAGTCATACGGTAATTAGAGTAAACATTGATTGTTTTCTTCCCAGTATTGGAAGAGTTTCGATTAAATACGCTTTGTCCAAGAGCCATTTGTTTATCCTCCTAAATATAAGAATATAATTATCAATATGTATTGATAGTAGTATTTTATTACATCCTAACGTGTTATTCTAGGATTGTAAAAGTATACTAATATGATAATATATTATTATTGTGAATATATGATGAGATTATTAATTTATTATTTTATAGGAGGAAATCATCATGAAATTAGTAAACAAAATAGCTGTACCTACAACAAAATTGGAAAAATTAGCTTTGAAAAATTTAAAATATGACTGTATTGAAAAAGATACAGTTATGCCAAATTTCTTGCCACTTGCAGATGAAAATATCTGTGGTGGTACATTCAGCTTCCTAGATGAGCTATGTGATATTTATAATAAATCTGATAAGCGCTCTGGAACTATCATTAATTGGGAAGATCGTGGAGACGGTGTTGCCATTGCAGAAGTACAGTACCCAGATGGTATGACACAATATGAAGATATTGTTATTCCAAGTAATCTTCATACATTAGTAGCATATTATCGTGGTATTGGTAGATACCGCAAAGCAGTAATGATTGAGAAAAGATATAAAAAATTTATGTAAGAAAGGTTTAGATATTATGAATTATATCGTGTACGCAAGCAATGGTATTAAGTTAGAATTTGCTTCAATGGCCGAGGCCATCAATACCCTTGAAAAAGGCGGATATCAAGCCGCCAATATTTTCAAATTAATATCTGACGGTGTTCAGGTATTAGTTTACGAATATCGTCGCAGATAATAAAAAGATCCCCATGGAGTTGAACTCCATGGGGAACCTTATATTATTTTTTTTTCTTAGGATTTAAATCTGGATAGTTGATATAAATTCTATTATAGTCAAAACGTAAAGTTTCTTTACGTGCTAATTCTTCACGAAGCTTTTCGTACTTACTGTAAAGAATAGAGTATTTAGAACGTAGCTTGTCATCAAGATCATCTTCTGATAATACACCATCGATGATAGATAAACGAGTATTGATAGAATGAAGCATAAGTAATGCATCATTTTCATCTTCTACATTACGTAAACGTAGTTGATATTCATAGAGATCATTTTCATAATCTCTGACCGCACTATATCTGAAGGATTTCGATGTGTCCCTATATTTCTTCATAGCCCAGTCAATAGGACCTGCTTCTAGTAAAGAGTTGTCATCGATACGACTCAAAGCAGTAATTACACGTTCAATTTCACGTTTTACTAATCTAATAGAAGTATACTCTAAAGATTTACGTAATCCCTTGATTGTAATAATACGGTTAGATAATACATCATTATATACGGATAGACACCATGCAATAATAGTAGATGTATCTTTCTTACCGCCAGTTAGATAATTAATATATCCATAATCTTTAAGCTTCTTAATAGAAGTTTCAAGATCCATGCCAAATCCACAACTAATGAGGAAATCATCAGCAAGTAATGTACTATGATCTTTGAACATCACTGAAGTTATCTTCCAAATAAGATCTTTAAAGCCGAATGTCAATAGTACTGCATAGTTAATAGTGCTAGCTCTACGGATAGTGCTATTAGTTTTATCCAAGTATACATCAATTTCAGCTCTAGCAATATCTATAGCAGAAGATGAATTTACTAATGCTCCTACATCATGTAGGATTAAAGCTAAGATTTCTCTATTAGATAAGTTGAGGACTGGATCAAACAACTTAGAATCTAATTCTAAATAATACTTAGTAATTTTAGATTTGTCTTGATGATCGGTATCGTATGCGAATGGATCACTTAAGATGATATCATAGATATCATTATCTTTAATTATAGGCATTACACAAATACCGAAAAAAGCTTTATCTGTATTACGAGTATACAACGCTACATTACAAGAAGAACCAGTGAAAAACATATTTAGCTCATGAGCTAATTGTCTTAATAATTCTGGGTCTTGATTAGTGCGGAGTTGTTCAATAATAGATATACAATCATGAAAATCATAATTGTTCATATCTAATCCCCTTTCCTTTAAAGTCAAGGAAATGCCTAGGGTCTATAATGACCCTAGGCGTTTATTTCCTAGATTAGATTAAGGTTTTACATATTCAACTTTTTCTGGAGCTGTGATGTCTTTCTTAGCATCGTTTACTTTAGTGTAAGCAGAAGCATTTGGATAGCCACCAGCTGTACCAGCAGAAGTCATAGTATCAGGAATATATGTAGTGTAATCGTTCATGAGGTTACGTCCGATAGGATCAGTATTTTCATAACGAGTACGTAAACCAGTAGGGTTAATGATTTTTACACGACCTTGAACTGGTTGATAGCTTACCAATTTGAAGCGTTCGAACGCATGAACTGCTGGCAATGCATAGTTTTGTGCGTTGCGAATTTCATTGGATAAGTATAATTGATAATCGTAAATGCAATAGATTACACGATCGCTATTACGAGGGTTTAACAAGATGATCAAGTTTTGGTTGTTACGAAGTTTATCAGATGCAACGAAGTTGTAAACACGTTTGTCGCTAGTTACAACTGTACGGTTGAAGTCTAATTCAACAGGACCAATGGAACTTGGAGCTTGATAAGTGTAAGTGGTAGGAGTGATCTTACGGATCAATGCAGGGTTACCAATTACAGAGATAGTAATGTTAGGGTCATTCAATACTTGGATCATTGTTTGAGCATAGTTGTCCAAAGCATCCATGAATGTTTTGTGACGGTATTCTACTTGATCCAATGCATAACCTTCTGGTGTAGCGAAGTCAAATACTTCAGCAATTTTGTTAGCCATAGGCATAGTTTTGAAGTCATTATCCAATTCTTTATGGATTTTGTCATCTTTCCATGTGCCTAAAGCCGTTTTGAACAAGGAAAGGATATTAGTCAATTGATCTTCATTATAAAGAGCTTGAATATCTTTTACTTCTTCAGGGCTGATTGGTGTATTGATTGGGAATGCATCAGGAATTTCCACGATGTTTGTTTGAGAATCCCAACGTACAGAGCAAGTATTAAGCATTGCAGAGGAAGTATCACGACGTACAGACAATACAACTTTAGTTACAGCTGGATCAGAGCAGTAAAGCATGAATTTATTGTCTTTCATGAAACCAGATAAGATACCTTCCAAAGTTTTAGGAGTGCCTGTAGTTGCTTCATAAGTAACGGAGAAACGAGTCATCATTTGACGATCGATTTCGCCATAGCTTGGGTCGAAGCGGCATTCTTGAATAGGAAGAGCTACATTAATTGCAGTACCAGCAGTGATTTCAGATTGTTCAACTGGAACCAATTCATGAGTTGCAGAATCTTCTTTCATCATACCAGCTTTAGGAATAGCAGATACGATTACATGAGTTACTGCAGATTCGATAGAGAAGTTATCAATGTTTGGTACAAGACCAGAAGCACCGAATACTGCTTTACGAATTTGAGTTTGTTTAGCATCATCACCAGGGTTCAATGGCAAATCAACTACTACGTTTTTAGTAGGAGCTGCAGATTGGATCGCATCAAACATTTCATTTTGTTGAGTGAACATGTCGATTTCGCGACCTTCTGGAGTAACCAACTTACGAATTTTCATTGTAAGTGTGAATTTAGGAGTTTTAGCAACTGCTTTGTTGATAGCGCCTTTATCGAAGACGTTGTTCATCAACAAGTTTTTGTGCAATGGGAATACAAGACCCATAACTGGATTGTATGCAGACAAAGCAGAAGATTCCAAGAACGCATTGCGGTCATTGTCGAATTGAGCTTCCATCATTGCCATATGGTCAGCATAACCATCTGGATTACCTAATGCAGTATATTCTTCAGCATCAGCGGAATTTTCAGTAAAGAAATTTTTAACAGTTTGAACACTAACTGGGTCCATCATAATACGACGCATGTCGGTAAAGAATTCGGAACCAGATTCGTGCTGAATGTCTTCAGCCATTTCACGAATAGCTGTAGCGTATTGGCGAGTAGCAGGAGTCACATAACCACGACCCATAACTACGTCAGCGCGAGATTCACCTACAACTGGCATAATCATTTTCTCCTTTCGGGATGTACAATTTATTTTTATTATATTAGGTATCTATAGGGACACCAAAATATTTACTATATTGTTATATCGCATAATTCTATACCATTTACTTTTTAACAGGTTCTTCTGGTGCTATAGACTCAATTAGAACTACAATTCGATCTAAACACCAAAGTGCATAGTAAAAGTCAGATTTATTTTCGATATATGTCTTAGTATGATAAGTTTTAGTGATATAATGTAAAGTCATATCGGCTAGTTTATCTAAAGCATTAGATACTCTGATTATGATTTGCATATTATCACTATTCTTATTGACGTATTCAACTTTTTGTTTGAAAGATTTGATTAGATTATACAACTCTATAAATTTATCTTTCAATTCTTTATTTCTGATGGCTTTTTGTTCATCAGTTAAATCATCATAGATTTCGTTTTCTAATCCTTCTAATGGATCAGAAGAGTTACCGGTATCTCCGCCAGCAGAATCTGAAGAATCTCCATCTCCGCTGTCTAAAGAATCAGTATCATCGCCACCATTAGATCCATCATCTGATAAATCATCAGGCTCCATATTATCAGAATCACTACCGAGATCATCAGGTTCATTAGATGAACCAGAGTCGTCAGATCCTGTATCATTATTATCTCCATCTGATAAATCATCAGGTTCATCTACATCACCATCAGTATTATCATCTGGAGTATCATCACCATCTATATCTTCAGTTGGCTCCCCATCACCTAGATCATCTGGTTCATCACCAGTCTCTAAGTCATCAGGATTATCATTAGTATCATCTAAAGTGATATCTTCTTCCCCATCGTCAGATGGTTCATCATCTGATAGATCTTCAGGTTCATCATCGCCATTAGGATCTTCTTCCCCTAGATCTTCCGGTTCATTATCGTCATCAATTCCATCATCATTTGCATCAGGATCGCCATCAGTCAAATCTTCTGGTTGATCATCAGGATCTGCGTCGGAATCTAATGGATCATCTGTGACAACTGTAGGAGGAGTTTCCTCCTCCTTTTTGTCGTCTTTTTTCTTTTTTTTATCTTTATCATCATCTGCTTCAGTAAATACCGCAGATGTTAAAAGAGAATCTACATATTCAGAAAAATTCATCTATATTATCTCCTTATTAGTCATCATCGCGGTTACTATTACCAGGGACGTGTTCGCCGTGTTTAAATGTCATATTATAAGCAAGTCTAGCTCTTTGAGTTTCTAGACGTTTCTTAATTTTTAACAATTCACGTTGTTTTTCGAGTTGATTATCATCTTCAGCTTTCTTAAGATATCTCTTAGTCATTTCTAATTCAACATCAATTTCTTCAAGAACTTTTCTACGTTCCTTGGATTGCGCATTCATAGCCATGCCTAGATACCCTAATATAGCAACAACAGATAATGCGGGATTGATTAATGCAGCAATACCACTAGTGATGGCCAATTTAACAATACGGCTAGCCTTAGGGAGAATATTGCCAGCAATAACCGCTTCTCTGTTTTCAGATTCAAATTCTTTATTATCAATAATACGTTTTAGTTGATCCATTTGGGCATCAAATTGACGGCTAATATTGACAACGCTGTCATCTAATTCGCCAATCTTAGATTTGATCTTTTGAGATGCAACTTTAATAGTATTAATGATATCCATTTCATTTACCACTGTAGGATATTTAGCAAAGTCATAAATGCAGTTGCTATATCCTTCTAGTACTTTAAGATGAGCAATAGCTTCATCAATATTGGCATTATTATGATCAATAATAGAACAGTCTTCTATATTATCGTTATATTGTCGTAATGCTTCAGCTTTATCTTTTAGATTGTCAATTCGTACATAGTCATCTGCAGTTTTATGCTTAATTGCACGGCAATCTTTTAGATGACGTTTAAATACAGCAGATAATTCTTCAGGATCTAAAAGGGAAGGATTATGTTTAGCTATATTAGCAATATTTACAATAGTTTGAGTATCATATCTATCAATAGAATCTTCTACGCATTCAATTAAGTTGCGTTTATAGATATTTTCCATTGCAGAATTCATTATATCTAATTTTTCAGATAATGCATCTACATTAATTTCTTTATCTTTTGTAGTATCAGTGCTAATGGATTCTACGGTAGAAATAAAGTCATCAAATTTAGCAGCTAAAGCTTCATCATTATCCATATTTAGATCTTCTTTATATTTAGCGTATAAAGAAGCAATTAAGACAAGTTTACTTAATTTATCTTTACTTTTTTCTTCTAATACTTTATTATTGAAGTCTACTAGAATATTAGCATATTCAGTTAGATCTGCATTAATAGATTTTAGGGTAAGAATGATATTTTCAATAGAATCAATATATACATCTAAACCTAAATCGGTGTAAATATTCTTTAATAATAGCTTAAAACAATCAAGACCCTTATCGAATCTAAATTGACCAATATATAGATCTACTTTCTTACTACCTAGATCGATAACTTCTTTAGGATCAGATTCAATGATTGTACTTTTTACAATCTTACCAATATCACTATTAGAAAGAGGATTATATTTAGATAATTCTTCTAAAGTACTTTCAAGTACAGCAGTAAATGCAGTTGGATCACTGGAATTGATTAAGAAGTAGTCTTTCATAGCTTCAACTACAGAACCAATTTCATATTTACAACCATTCTTAGTTAATACGTAAAGATATTCTTCAGTTGCAATCTTGAACTTTTGGATATCTCTCATATTGTAAGTATCAATTAGTTTTGCAACTTTTATAGCATTAACTTTAGCATCATCTGCAGTTAATACATTTTCAAGTACAATTTTATCTAAATCAAAACGCTTACTGATCTTTTCATAATTAAAAATGATGCGGTCATAAGTAGCAACTTCACATGCCAACTCAAGAGCCATATTTAAAGTTTCCATTTGAGCAGTTGCTGCTTGATCTTCAGATGGAGAATTAGTACCTAAAGCATCTTTAACTCCATTAGCTGCTTTATCAGTTAAGTCTTTAATCTTTTCAGAAGCATCACTTATCTTCTTATTGATTTTATTTTTAAGACGGCCTTTATGAAGTGCCATCTTTCTTTGAAGATATGCTTTGAATTGAGATGCATCTCTTACTTTAGTAATAGACTCTAACACTTTTTGTCGTTCACGATTGACCTCTGCAGGTGGTACATGGTTGTACAACTCGACTAGGAGATCTAATGATTTCATTATTGCCATATCATGATTAGAGTCCACTTCAAGAATATTTTTAAAAAGCATATCTGCTTTATTCATATCATGAGTTTCATAAACCATATCATATAGTCTGGCAAACGAGCCATTAGACTTGTATGATGCGTTCAACTCATATTGCCGTTTACGTATATTCGTTAGCATTGTATTTAAATCTCCTTTTTCACCTATTTATGGTCAGTTATTATTATAAAGTTCCAGTATTATATTGAATACTTTAAATAAATAAACCCAGATATAACTTATCCTGTCAACATAAGTAATAATAAATATTTAGAGATTAAATGGAGGTCTATAATGGAAAAGTGCATCCCATTTATTATACATGAAGCTCCAATGACCGTTGGAGAAACAAAGATTGTTGAAAATATTAACAACAAACCTATTGCACAAGGTATCCTTCAAGATACAGATGTAGTAAATCGTAATAAACGTACTTATGCTACTAATGACATGAAAGCTCAAATTGCTTGTGAACGTACAAAAGAATTAATTAGAACTGGTAATATGAAGGGTGAAGATGGTCACCCAATGGAATCCAGTGTTCAACGTCAATCTACAATCGATCCACGTCTAGTATGTGTTAAATACTTAGACATCTGGATGGAAGGCACTGATGTATTAGCTAAGTTTACTGGTACTAATACTGAATATGGTCGTAACTTTAATGAAGATCTCTTAGATGGTGAACTTCCAAGTTTCAGTCTTCGTGCCCTTGGTAACCTTGAATCTATGGGTGGTAAATCCTATGTAAAGAACTTAAAAGTTATTACTTGGGACCGTGTAATTTACCCATCTCATAAACGTGCATATACTACTAAGCTTCTTAATGAATCCGCTGGTGATCTAGCTAATACAAATGAAGTTGTAGTTAATGAATCTTATTCCGGTCGTATCATTCCTATCAATAACCCTGCAGTTATTAGTTATATCCAATCAGAATCTGCAAATGTAGATATGATTTCTGATGTAATGGAATTTGGCAAACGTAATATGCAAGTTCTTGAAAACGGTAATGTACAATTATTTGATGAATCTGGTGCTTCCTTGATTATGTCTCCTGAAAAATACATCAAAGACGAAATCATGGAATGGGCTAAGAAACAATATTAATCAAAAAAAAATAAATACATACAACCCAAGGAGTTAAACTCCTTGGGTGATTTTTATTTCTAAAGTATTCTTTAGATTTTCATCTTCAGTAGATTTTAATTCAATATTGAAATTCTTATTGATAAATAAGAATTCACAAATATCATTCAATGCTTGAGAATTGATATATTGTCGATCTTTGGCTACCATAATTATATGATTATTTCCTAGCTTATCGGTAAAGTCTAAGAAGACATCTCCTTTAACGTATAGCTTAAAAGATGGACCGATAATAGATTCCAATTTAACCATAGCTACAAGCTCTGGATATTTTTGAAAATAAATTACATTCTTTAGAGCTTCATATCTTGGTTCATACATTTCTCTGAATACTGGTAATCCAACACTTTGGATAAATCCAATATTATCTAAAATATATTCACAAGATTTCTTAACACATTGCTCTTCAATACTTTGACGATATTCAATATTGTATTTGATGTGTTTTAAATCAATTAGTTGATCTACATGAGTTAACTCATGAATGATAATTTCCATAGCAAGATTTCTGATTGCATCAGTTGTATGATATGGGTGAGTTGTAACTGTATCATAGAATGCATCTAAACTCACATAGATATATCCATATGGAGAAGTCCGAGCTATATTGCTCATCTTCTCTAAATATCCAGAAACAAAAATCAATTTTGTATATGGATCAATATGATTAACTTTACCATTGAAAGTATCATATGTAAATTGCATTGTCTGTTGTCCCAATTCGATTATATCAAACTTATTCATTTATACAGGCCTCCTTCAACATTATAGTATATCATTAAAATGTGCTTTTTAAAAAGGAGCTATGACAATATATGTATAATAGAATGACAGATGTCGTAAATAAAATAGAAAGACGTTTAGGTACAGCTCCTTTGAACTTACCTGAACAATTACAAAAGAAAAACTGGGCCGACTCAGTTATTAAACCCGATACATTGACTACATTTAGCCGATTCTTTCCTCATATGGTTAAAGTCCAATTAACTAAAGAGGATATGAAAGATGGATACTATCTATTAGACCGTCACATTCCAGATAATTATGAAATCCTTGGAGTTAAGGATATTCTTTGGAGTGATATTGATAATGAACGTGCTGGTCTCCAACAATATTCTGGCTATGGCATCTATAATGTATTAGCTAGATCGATGAATGGTGATAGCATGATGCTAGCTCAAAGCTATGCTGATGTATCTTCATTATTCAATAGTGGTATTTACTTAGATTTTATTCCTCCTAATATGGTAAAATTACAAATGGCTTTAGGTGGAAATACTAATAATCTAATGCAGAATGTAACTATTGGCGTATTTGTAAAACACCCTGATAATCTTATGACTATCGAACCAACTAAAATGGAAACATTTGAACAGCTAGCTCAAGCTGATGTCGCTGTATTCTTATATGAACACTTAAAACACTATGATGGAATTGAAACAGTATTTGCCAATATCGATTTAAAATTATCTACGTTAGAAGCTCAGGCTTCAAGAAGAACCGATATTGTAGAATTCTTAAGAGATAACTATGTTAACCCGGCAAATACAAATCAACCAATAATGTATACAGTATAAAAAAATAAAAGACCCATAGGAGTTGAACTCCTATGGGAACTTTGTTTTCGCTAAACCATTATCTGTTTAGTATGCATTTCTTAAACTTATTCTCAAAGATCCGTACTTGATCTTCTGTAGAAAATAATGTACAAATCTTACCATTGTCGTAAGCGATATATGATGGCCTAGCCTTCTTAACTTCTTGTAATTGTAAATAAGCTAATTTTACTTTATCCATTATTTTATCCTACATTTGACAGTAACATCAGTAGTTCCATCTATAGATAATTTACCGTCAATTACTGGTTCTGGGTTGTTAATTACATACTCGTTTTCTTTTAAGATATCAATTAATATGGTAGTAAATGCATTAATTATAAAAGGCACCACATCATATCTAATAGGTTTACCTTCAAATTTACGTGGAGTATGTTTAGCAATAACAGTTAATTCTCTAGTTTCTTCATCGAATCTACTATCAGTATAGAATCCACCATATGGTAGATAAGAAAATAATTTAACAATAAAATCATTTATCTTTTCTTTTACTAAAGAAACTTTCTCTTCCATAAAAATCTCCTATCTAACCATACTTGTACGATTGCTTCCAAGTAAAGGTGTAGATGCCATATATCTTGCAATAGCACCAGCATGTAATACTGGATTGTAAGTCATTAGGAATCTACGTAATCCTCTAATACGAGATATTGGAATATCATAACAAGAATCTGCACTAAATCTAAATCTAATAGCCTCAGTTATATTACCAGTTGAATTATCAATCAAAACAAATGGAATCATGTCTAATGTATTCTTCCATCTATCCATAACTTTCTGATATTTAACTTTGAGACTATCACATCTAATATCTATAATTTCTCCAGTATCATCTATAATTCTCTGAAATGGAGTATTAGGATTATCTGGATCACAGATTGCAATAGATCTTTCTATAGCCATAAATAGATCATCATAATTATCCCAATCTATATATAAGATATTCTCTCTATCCCCTTTAGGAGATAATACTAAACGATATCTATATTTAAGATTGGTTGTTATGTTGGATCCACCTATAATAAACTCATTATGAAAATTTTCCTTAATTTCTTCACCAATTTTTCGTTTTCGTGTTTCATTAAAAAGTACTTCGATTTTTAGAGTAAGTCTATAATCTAATTCGAAGACTTGCTCTACAGCTTTAGTATAAATATCGAAGCTAGCCACTTTATCACTCCTGAAATCTTAATTATTCTTTAATATTACCGGTGATATCGATTTTAATTTCAGCGCCATTTGGATAGTAGTTAGAATCGATTTCTACACCTGTTAATTCAAATCTATCGGCTACCTTTTTACAAGAGTCTTCAATATTCATCTTAACTGAATCGATTGCACGTTCGATAATATCTTTAGAATCACAATATTGCTCTAATTCTACAGGTACATTATAGCTATAAGTAACTAGAGTTTTGCCATCTACTGATTCTACTTCTGCATGCATTAAGAAATGTTGGAGCACTTCATTAATTTCGTCCAAAATAATGTCTTCAATTTTTCGTTCCATTTTAATTACCTCCTATAATATAAGTATCAAAATGTGTAATGAAACTTAAAAAAATAAATCCCATAGGAGTTAACTCCTATGGGAAATATAAACTATTTCATAGTACGTTCATGCAAATCCAGTTTATTAATTTCTGGATAGATGTCGATTTCATATCGACGTTTGTTTTCTTTATCTACATAATTTAAACGTACCATCAAATCTTTACCGGCTTCTTTACGAATCAATTCATAACGAAGCATCTTTTCAGGTTCTGCACCTGGGTTGAATTTGTTTACAAAGTTTTCAAATGCTAATGCATTCTTTTTATCAGATACGATTTTAGCATTTAAAGTTCGTACAGCTTTAAGAACTAATTCTGCATTAGATTCTTTAATTTTATTAAAAGAATCATAATCTACATAGTTATTCAAAACCCATTCTACATCTGGAATTTCCACTTTTACTTTACGTTCGCCATTTTCTGGTTCAGATTGTACAGTAAATTTTACTGGAGATTCAGGTGTTTCGATATTAGGTTGAGCTACTACCGAACTAAAATTTACAGAGAATAAATCACCTGTAGGATTTGGAGTTAAGAATGCAGGTTTTGGATCTTCAATGACCTCATCTATTTCAGCACCAATTTCTTCTTCTGGTGCTAAATCGATATCTTCTGCATCATTATTAAAATCAAAGTTAAGATACTTATTTTGGAAATCATTTAAGAATTTTCCAGTTACATTTTCTAACCCCACTTCATTCTCAATGAATGATGCTGGGTCTTTAAAAATTAGTGTTCTTTCAAGATGGTTTGCCATAATACGTATTCCTCCTTGTGAAATACTATGCAATAAAAATAATATAAAAATGATCAATAGAGTGGTAGAAAGGTATTATAATCATTGCTACTACTATATCTTTTTAAAAGAGGTAACCACTCTATTAATCACAATTATAATATATCATCATTCATCTTTTTGAAAGTCAGATTTATTGAACTTAGGATCATAGGAAATCATACCAAATCCTTGATCGTATTGCCATTTAACATTTTCACGAACTTTATATAACTCATCAGCTTTATCTTGTAGAGTTTGGAAAGGAATCTTTATCTCTCTACATTCGGTGGCATATTTATTAAAGATTGGTTTCTTAGCATTGTAGAATCTGGATATCTGTCTAAATCCATCATCTACAACTTCGATACAATCAGTATTATCATTACGTGTTCTGCCAAGAACTTGCTTTGCTAATATTTCAGACTTAAATGGTTCTGCTAAAACTATTGTAGCCTTTAGGTCTCTAATATCTAATGCCGCACCAGCTGATTTAGTTGTAGATAGTATAAGCTTCTTAGAAAGTTGTTCATGTTTAATATCTTTAGGAGTAAGGCTTGTATATACTCCAATATTATCTTTAAACTCTGGATAGTTTTCTTCTATCCATGCTTTCACTATATCTATAGCAGAGTTGGTTGCTATATAGATTAATACTTTACCATCAATCTTAATAACCTTATCCATTACTATATACATCATATCATAGAATGAATTATTACATACTATATGATTTACATAAGCATTTCTATTTAGCCCATATGCTTGATTAGAGCATTCCCTCATATCTTGAGGAGTAGGTCTACTATTGAATCTTAATGCAGTATATCTAGTATGAGGGTCTGAATCTTCATCAAATAAATTTATTGCAGGAATATTCTTGAAATATAATTTATAGATAAAGTTTTCAGTTTCATCGGATCTACCAGGTGTAGCAGTTAGATATAAAGTCTTTCTAGTATTAGTAGAATAATCTACATAACAGATATTATCAAAGTTAAGATGAGCTTCATCATAAACTTTAAGCTGAACTTGAAGTTTCTTAAATAGTTCACCTATAGTATGCCATCCATTAGTATTACCAAAGCTTTGCAATGTAGAATGAGTAACTAAGAATACTTTATATTTAGATACATCAGTGATCCCATTTAGTACTTTATGGATAGCTACAGAGCCATTCAAAACTAATACTTCACGATTTTCATCAATATTAGTATATTCCCCTACGCAGTTCTTCCATTGATCTAACCAGCCAGTTGTAGATGCAATAACTATAGTTCTAGCTCTCCAATAAGTTAAAGCCGCAATAGTTACATATGTCTTACCTTTACCGGTAGGTAAATTTACTGAAAGCTGTGTAGCATTTTGATTAGGATAATATTCACCTTTACCTAAGATAAAAGCTAATGCTTCTTTTTGTACATCATCTCTAGGTAAATACTTAATAAGGATTTCAGGAGTTTGAAAGAATGGATCACTATTATATTCTCTTACAGGTTCAGATTCAACAAACTTTTTTATAAAGTAAACATCTAAACCTCTAGGTAGAAATAGTCTCCTATTCACTTCATCATACATCATTCCTTTATATGATTTAGTATAAGTTATTCTATCGAATATAGTAAAGTATGACTCCAATCTAGGTATATCCCCAAGATTATAGTCATTAATAACTATAGAGGAATTTCTTAAAACTAATTTATTCATCAAACTTAATCTCCGAATTTAGACATTTAGCAAATCTTTCAATATTATGATAAATATATTCAAGTATAACATGACAATTTGTTAGATTTTTACTAAATGTAATTGCTGCAATTGAATATATTTTACCCATCATATATTCTAGATCTTTCATAAAATTATTTAAATCTTCTTTATTACAAAGTCTTTCATAATTTTTATCAAAATTATTAATCAACCCTATAGTATGGATATTAAATAATTTATCAAAAACAACAGGTTCGCTATTAAAATATACAACAGTTTGAGTGGTATATTCTATTTTTTCAATGCGTTCTATATTAATACATCTAAAGCATTCTAGTAATTTATTATATAATTCTATAAGCTTAATTGCTTCCATTTTATATTATCCTTCAGCAAAAAATAAAGATAAAGAGAAGGGTATTACTACCCTTCTCTATTAACCTATCTAAATATATATTTCATAGCTCGGATTTTTACTCTAATAGCATTCATTCTACTAAGTGCAAATCCTAATTTTTTATATGTAACTTTATGGACTATGATACCATGCTCATATTCTTTAGAAGCTTTAATCTCTCTAAGTACTGCAAATATCTCAGTTCTAATTCTACTATAAGCTTCTTTATCGATAAATATATAAGAGTAGTATTCGTCATCTACATTTTTTAAGATAGAATACAACTCAAAAGATATAGTTGTATTAATCTTAATAGGTGCATCAAGTTTTTGCTTTTTAGTTAAAAGTCCGAGTTCCCGCTCGGACTTTATTTCTCCATCTTTCTCAATATTATTGAAATAGGTATTGGCAAATAAATACTCTACACCTTCTATGAATTTATTTCGATGATGTGCTATTGCCAAGCTATTAGATAAAATATTGTAATCGATGTTTTTCATATTAAATATCCCCTTTGAACTCATCATTGATCAAAGCACGCGTCAATGTAGTATTGACTTCGGCATTTGATTCTCTTACTAAGTCAGGTGAATTCATAAACTTTTGAGGCTGTTCTTGGAAGAAATAATCTATCGTAGAAGTTGCATGTTTCTCGAAAGAAGATGGACTCTTCAAGATACGTCCTAAGTTTTGGAAATCCAATGTCTTAGTGATAGATGGATTTTCAGCTAATGCCTTGCTTAATGTAAGAATTTGATATGGTTCAGATTTATTATTCCAGTTAGGCATATCATAAATATTATAAGCACTTCTAATTTGATTAGATAATAATACTTCAATATGAGTTGCCTGCATGGAAATGCCACCATCAATTAACGCTTCCATTAAAGCTTGCGCAATTGTGTCTTTGTTAAACGATGCGGTTACATCAGATTTATCCATTATATCTTTAATCCTACTTAGAGTTTTAGAGAACTCGTTATTTATAATAGGAGTATAGAATAATACCAAATCTTCTACAGATGCCAATGCAGTTAATGGAATAATAACTTCACCTTCATCTGTTTGATATCGTTTACGTTTGATAAATTTAGTTAACTCTTTAGAAAGATAGAATTTATCAATCTTATCAATTTCAATCTTATATGGAGTATCATGATCGATAATATTAATAGCACTAATATAATCATTATATTCTAACATATCATCCGTGCTATCATCAACATCATCTTCATTTTCCTTAAAGATTTCTTCTTGATTGAATACAAGATAAATATCTTTATAATTCTTATCCTCTACAAGAGTGATAGTTTCTTTATTCTTAACAAAGTTATCTACGAATTGTACAGGTAACTCTAAGTCAGGAATTTCTGTAGCCATTACGTGTTTAGCCGACAATTGTCGTTGAGTCGTATTGGATGTTAATTCTTCACCTGGACGTTTACCTGGATCGATATCTTGGTTAATGAAATAAAGATCGCCATAACAATATCTACAAATACCATGACCTTCAGCTTTAGACTGACAAGTCATTGGACTTCTTGTATAAATTGTTTTACCAATTAAATGAGTATCAGTTTCTTTAATTGGGCCTAAATCAAAACCATCTTCTTCTAGACGATAATATTTAGATGCCAATAATTCTAATACTTTAGCATCCTTAACTTCATACTTAACGAAGTTTCTAGATGTACATTTATAATTTGGATCTGGATTAAGTTTGGTTCCTTGGTTATTTAGACCCACTTTACGAGCTACTGCACCTGAGGAACCTACATTAATCTTTGAAATGATTTGTGCCGTACGGCCAGCAGATGATTCGATGAAATAATCAACCAAATCATTAACGCCACCATTGATAAAACTATTAGCAATAATATGAGGGAATACACCACCATTACCATCTGGCTTAGTGCCAATTGATACTGCATATTCTCTAAGCTGTTTAGTATTAATAGACTCATTAGCTCTAAATGCATTAGTATAGATATGATCATATCCGATAAGCTTTTTAGAGTTTAATACCGCTTCACGCATTTTTCTGATATTATCCATACCAAAATCATTAGCTTTAGCAATATCTACATTAGACATATCTGGATGCAATAAATTATAATATTCAGGCAATGCATCCATCATCAATACATCATCTTGTAAGTTGATACTATTGGCGAATAATGCCGCAAATTCATCAACTTTACTAATATAATAAAGACTATCAGCAATCATATTATTCTTAACGATAAATGGAATATCAGTTACATGATTACTAATGAAGAAGTCATCAATATATTTCTTTATAGACTTAGCAGTTATTTCTTTTGCTAAGAAGATATGTTTTGGTTCTACTAAATCTCCAGCCTTAATGATAAGAGACCAGAGGATTAGATTTAACCAATAATCGTGAATGGTCATTTTTAATTCATGACCACAAATAATCAAAGTTAATTTAGATTTAGCCAAGTCAGGATCATCTATTCCATCCTTTAAGATATCATGAATAGCTTGAAAGTGATTTGACCAGTTTTCCTTACAAATATCTTTGTTTACATCTACTAAAAATTCTCCTTTGTTTTTAATAAAATCAGAATAGATCCAATAATTTTGATAGTTTGTTATATTATCAAACACTGGTCTTTCTCCTTTCGTTTTAAAAACTTTAATATTAAATACTATTACTCACAAGTATAATATATATTCAAATGTAAAAATGACTGTAACAAAATAAACCCGCATAGGATCTTTAAGACCCTATGCGAAGTTTAATTTTTTATTATTTTTGAGGCAAATGTTTAGAACCTTTTGCAGCTTTAAGGTAATCACGTTGACCAGCTTTAGCTACACGAACAGCCATGTTGCTGTATTTTTGAACGATCTTTTTAATCAAAGCACGTTCAATAACGCGGTTTTTAACCAATTTAGTCCACAATGGATCTTTCTTTTCTTTTGCAACTTGGAATGCAGCCATTTTTACACGGCGAGCCAAGTCATCTTTTTTGCTTAAACGTACCAAAGTACGGCGAGAGATCATTTGTTTTTCCAAAAGAGCCTGTGCTTCTTCAGATTCAGCGAATGCAACACGTTCATCTTGGGAAAGACGGGAAGCCTCAGCGCAAATTAATGCATCAGTATATGCATTATGATTAGCCAATTCTTGTTCTAAGATTTGGTCTTTTTTGTCTGGATTGAAAAACATGTTTTCGTCCTCCTTAGAGATTATTTTTTAAATATATTTAAAAACGAAATATACGTTTTATTAACTTAATGTTGTTTGTATAAGTGGCTATTTAGAGGCTAAAGGTTAAAAAAGACCATATCGGAAACAATAAATTGTATTTAATTTGGAGGAAAATAATATGAATAGTGAAGTTAAAGCAATTGAATATTATAAAGAAATTGCAAAAAGAAACCTAAGTAAAGTATTTCCTACATTAAGTGAAGATGAAATTTTAACAGCTTTAGATATGATCGTTGATAAACGATATACTAAAAAAGACTGTACTTTAAATAATAACTATACAGAGGAGTTTGTTGAAACTGATGTGGCTCAAATGAGTAACTATATTATCAATAAATCTCCTATTATGGTAGCAAATGGATGTTTATTCAAACAATATGAAAAAGAATTAACTCCGATGTATAAGCTTATTACATCATTTACAGATAACCGTTCTAAGTTTAAGAAAGAAATGTTTAAATATGAGAAGGGTTCTGAAAAGTTTAATAAGTATAACATGCTTCAATTATTGGCTAAGCGTGATAATAATGCTTTATATGGTGTAATTGGTAACTATAGTAGTGCATTGTATAATTTATATATTGCGACTGGTATTACGAGAACGGGCCGTGCGTTGATTAGTCATGCAATTACATTCTTTGAGTCATTCTTTACAAATAACGTAAAGTTCCATTCAATTAATGAAGCAATTACATTTATTGATCGTGTATCGAGAGAAGTATCTATATTTCCATCTGAATTAGTATTAGATCAACCTGTAGAAATTGATGATGTATTCTATAAAATTATGGATACATTTGATAGAAACTACTTTGGTGATTTAAGAGAAGAAATGGAAATTATTTGGGATTTGTTGTTGAATCAATCTCAAGAGACTTTAAATAAACTCTTCTATAAAAATAATGCGTTGCAGTTCTGTGATAATTCTTATATGAAGAATTATATTGCAATGACATTATCTAAATTAGAGGATACATTTGTAGATCCAAATGAGCCACCAGAAAATATTAAGGATAATCTAGATCACATGTTTGATGTCCTTAAAGAATGGTGTTATATGCGTTATATTGTAGCGGATAAGATTGATCGTTCTGCTACTATGAAACGTGATATTAGTATTATCACTGATACTGACTCAACTATGCCATGCTTCAATAGTTGGTATACATTCGTACTTAAAGATGTATTGGGCGATTCTAAATATAAAAGTGAAATTAAATTAATGAATCTTCCAGAGACTGAACCTCAAATGGAAGAAGATAGAATTTATAACTTTGAAACCAAACAAATTGAAACTAAGATGATTGATGTTTCTGTAGCAAGCAATAAAGAACCATTAAGATTTAGTATTATTAATATCTTATCTTATATTGCTGGTCGTTTATTACGTGAACACTTTGACTTAGTTGCAGAAAATTATAATACTAAGAGTGATTATAAACCTTGTTTGATTGCGATGAAGAATGAGTTCTTATTTGGTCGTGCATTATTGACTGGTGGTAAGAAAAACTATGCATCTAAACAAGAACTTCAAGAAGGTAATCTAGTTCCAGCTGGTAAAATGCTTGACGTTAAAGGGTTACCTATTAATAAATCTACTTTGAAAGAAAAGACACGTAATGAACTTAAAGATATTCTATTTAAGAAAGTTCTTAACGTAGAAACAGTAGATCAACTTGATGTAATTCAATCTTTAGCAAGAGTTGAATATGATATTCGTAAGTCTATTGAAAATGGTGAGAAAGAATATTATAAACCAGCTCAAATCAAATCTTATAGTAACTATGATAATCCAATGCGTATTCAAGGTATTAAAGGTGCAATTGCTTATAATGCTTTACGTGATAAAGGTATAGAAGCTATAGATTTAACTATTAGAAATCCTGTAGATATTGTAAAAGTAAATATTACAGAAAATTCAATCATTAGTCTTAAAGATACTGAACCAGATCTTTATGAAAAGATTCATAATTTCTTAAAAGAAAATGAAACTGATTATAAAGGCGAAATTACTAGTATCTCTATTCCAATTGATGCTGAGGTTCCTAAATGGATTTTGAAATTCGTAGATTATAATGATATCATTAACGATAATCTTAAGAATTTCCCATTGGAATCTATTGGTATAACTAAGTTTGATAAAGATACTGTGAACTATACAAATGTAATTAGATTCTAAGAAATAATACCCCTATGGAGTTCAACTCCATAGGGGATTTCTTTTATTAAAATTTCACAGGTTCTAATTTAGTTTCTGGCATGGTTAATGTCATAGCAAATATAGCCTGAATGGATTCTTTAGATGTGGATATTACTGGAGTACCACCTAAGTTAATGAAGTGGATATTACTATTCAATTGTTTTTTAAGCTCTTCATTAGCTTCATCAGTATAGATGCCCTTAATTGTAGCCATATCGCCATCATAGTCGCCACCGATACTATCTAAGTACCCATTACAGATGTTTAGAGTATCAATAAATGAGCTAGATGTATCTTTACCAATATCTTCAGGTCTAATCTTAGGATAGTATGGATAGAAAACTCCATCTAAAGTCATTGGCTCAGTTTCATTTGTAGATGATACTCTAATCATTGTACCAAATTCATTATAGAATGTATCAATTGGGTAACGAGTGATTAGCACCATCTTACCTTTAATAGCTTCTTCACAAGCTTGATAAATGATATCACACCAAGTCAACTTACGTTTAAGTGGTGTTTTATTGATATCAAATTTATCATCTTCTTGTTTACCAGTGAATCCTCTGAAAGCTAAAGCCGCAAGTTTAGTAGTTTTACCGTCACGATATTCTACTTCTACAGGTCTAAATCTATCAGAGTAACCATGAATAAATCTATCTAATTCTTTCTTTAATCTATCATCAGAGAATTGAAGTTGGTAATCATTAATTTCAGCAAATCCTTGAGAGCCATCTGGATTAATAATTGGATGTCGAGTATTGCCAATGAATTCATTTTCAAAGAAACGTCTCATATGGAATATTACAAATGGGAAGAAGTTAGCAGCTAATGATGTCATAGGAATTACACTATAATCAAAATCAGCTCTAATTTCATTCATATTTTCTACATCCAATTTAGGTGCAGACATTACTAGACGAGTAGCATAGTCGGTAGTCTTAGCCATATTAGCACGTCTGATTACACCAAATTTACCAGGAAGTCCGCCATTAGGATTGGAATCAGTACCAGTACCAAACCATTTATAAATTTCAAGTAAACCTTCTTGAAGTCTACCTTCAACAGATTTACTTAAGCTAAATCCATAGTCAGAAGAATCTGCTAATGCTTTAGCAGTTACAATAATATTAATATAGAGTTTATTAATATCACCTACAGAAATCTTACCACCATCTACTTTGATATCACGATAGAATGGTGGGATAACTAATAGTTTATCAGTAAAGAAATTCTTTCTGTTTTCATTTAGGAATTTAATATATCTTTCACGTTTAACAGAATCTGTTTCTCTAAACTTAATCTTATCGATATTCTTTCTTAAGAAATCAATACCATTATCTCCTTCTGGATCTTCTACAATATATCCAGATTTATCAATACTATAAGTGCCGATACCATGAATAATAGATTTGAGCTTAGAATCAACTTTGCTCCAAATTCTATAAACTAATGGTTGAAGGAATTTCTTCTTTAAATCAATATATGCAAATGTAGTACCACGAGATTCTCTTGTGATACCAAATAATGTATTAGATAATAATCCATCGTCAGTTGGATTTTTATTAGTATCAAATATTACAGGGTTAGTGATTTCTGGTAAGTTATTTTTCTTAACGAAATCATCTATGTCTAATAGGGATACTTGGAGGTTCTCCTCCCTAAGTTTATCAGCCATCGTATACCTCCTTTTATATTATTATAATGTAAATAAAATAGGCTAGTGCTCAGATAGCACTAGCCTATAATATTATATTTTATCCATTACGATACTTAATTCTCTAGGAGAAACTTTTATAACTTTCATGGATAGAGGGGTATTAGGATCTTCTATTTTTAAAATATTAATGTATTCTTGATATACATTGTTGATTATATTTGTATCTTTTGATTTCACGATATATTCAATATGAGATACACCTTTTTGTATTTTAGTAATATCGCAATTTAGAATATCATGCTCTTTAAGAATACTATATAATAGATTATTTTCGCCAAAATAATGTGTTATATAATCAAAATCTCCAGTGCCGAATTTACAGAAAAATTCGACTAAATCCATCGGTAGTGCCTCCTATAGCATATCTTCAAACGCATCTTCTAATCTAGCAGCTTCTTCACGTGTCATAGTTTGAGATTCAACTGGTTTACTAGGGCCTTGAGGAGTTCCACTTATACCAGCTTGTGGATGACCACGATAAGCCGCTTGAAGATACCGCATTCTCATCATTTCATCTTTTTGTTCTTGTTTAGCTTTCTTCTTGGCCGCATCAGCTGCTTCTCGTTGATCCAATATAAATTTCTTTAATAGAAGTAGATCACCTATTGGCATATTCATTGCCTCAATAATAGATAATCTACCCCTATATTCAAAACAAATTGAATCAATTAACTGCATTAGTCTAACATGCGAATCAACTGATGTCGTGTAAAAACCAAGTCCTGAGCAGACATAGGAATTGCTGGAATTTCAGCTCCACATTTAGGGCATACTGCTGCAGGTACTTGATATGTAATATTGATATTCTTATTAGTCTTTTCAATATATTCAGCAATGAAGTCTTGTAGTTCTTTGAATTCATAGCCAGAAAGTTTAGAAAGTACTTTATAGATAGAAAGGATACGATATTTATAAGTCTTAACAATATCCGTAGATTTGGTTGTGAATTGAATTGGGATCAATTCTTCATCATCTTCATTGATTTCATATACAGTAGAAATACAATGAGAAAGATTGATGATGCCAGCATAGTTATTTCGGAAGTCTTCATCTAAAAGACGTTCTTCAAACATGGAGTTGTACAATTTAGGAATTACGATACCAAATGCATATTTATCATTTGCAACGTAAAGTTCTTCCTCAAAAGTTGGAGGTAAAGAAGGATCTAGTTTGATAACTTTATTAAAGTTTTCTTTATCTCCATCTGTTTCAAACTTAACCATATCAATGATATCACGTTTTTCAGAATAGAAGTGATTACATTTAGGGCAAGTGAAAGGAATAATATTAGAGTCATGGAAGTTAGCATTATATAATGCAAAGAATAAATGATTTAGATCTTGGAAGTCTAATAGTTTCATCCATTCTTCCATTTTCATATCACGGCAAGCTGGTGCCAAGTGTTTATAGATAGTATCAAATGTAGTCTTAGTACTAACGATATCATTACGATCTCTAGTATAAGGATTGATCTTATCTAATTCAATAGCAGATAATGGAGAGATTGCTACAGAAATACCTGTTGCAAACAGACCCCAAGTAAAATATTGAGTTTCACTGCTTGTAGCTAGAACTTTAGTGAAAGCTTTAGGCCGTTTACGTACTTTGAATTTAGAAATATCTGGTTTCTTAGCACTTGTTTCACTTAATTGAGAGCGAAGTACTTTAGCAAATTCTTCCATATTCTTTTGAGTGCGGCGTTCTTCTTTAATACGTTCAGCTTCTTCTAAATCATCAGTTAGACCAAGATCTTCAGTTAATTCGTCAAGCTCATTAACCAAGTCTAATTCAAGATCTTCTTCATCATCAGAAGAATCATGTACAGTAGATTGAACTGTAGCAGCTTTAACATTTTCAGTTACACTTTCAGCCGTAGGAACTCCTTCCATGAAAGTATTAACTTTTTTACCATCAGATTCAGATTCTGCGTCTTCTAAGCTTTTATTGAATTCTTCTTCAATATCAGCTACAGATTCAGTTTTATTTTCTGTAGGAGCAGCTTCAGCAAGATCAACAATATTATCTTGATCTTCGCGATCTTTACGAATTTGAGCTACTTCTTCATCAGTTAGATTTGGGTCAAGATCTAAAGTTGGATCAAATTTAGATTTAACTTTAGGATCTTCTTCGCCTGCAGCTTTACGCATTTCGTATTCTTCACGCATATCACGGATTTCTTTCAACGCTGGACCAAAACGTCGCTCTGCAACTGCTTTGATACCATCATCTAAATCTTCCATGAGTTCTTCTTGTGCTTTCTTAGTTGCATCTTCTTTACCAGAAGGAACTAATTGAGATAAATCAACAGAAACCATATTGTTTGGATCAAATGCTGGAGCACTTGCACGTGTAGGTTCTTCTGCTGTTGCAGTAGTTTCTTTTTCTTTGGAAGCTTCTTCTGCAAATTTTTCATTCATCAAATCATTTAGATTGATTTTTTCTTCAGACATTTATGGTTCCTCCAATTATTGCTCTTGATCTAGAGCTATCATTTTTAAAGTTACTTTATCACGATCAAAGTAATATCTAAATTGGGCAGAATTTATTTTCAAGTCCATTACCATTACATTCTGATCAGTGATATTTACATCCATATCGACAACTGCAGTTGGATCTATATAGTCTTTGATCTGATTTTTAACTTCATTAACAAAAGTATCTAACTTATCCGACTGCATATATCTATATTTACTTATTAATCCAACACCCATTTTAGGTGAATGAGTGATTGTACCTGGTTCTAATAAAATTAGACGCATGATTAGCGTTCCTAAAGCATTAAAGTTTTTATAGTCTAAAGGCGTACCATATGCATTTACGTCTAATGTATATTCTTTTAAAGAAACTGGATTTTCTTTTGTCTTGGCAGTTTTTAATACGATTTCTTCAGCCATAAACAGTCTCCTTTCTTTGAATATTTAGCAATTACTATAAAGTTCAGGCGTTAAAAATATACATATTAACCCATTTTCAACATAGCATTAAATTTACATATACCTAATAAAAGGAGGAATATGGATGTCAAGTAATAGAAAAATTAGCTGTCCTTTTTGTACTAGAAAAGAGGAAAAAGAAAGACTAATTCGACATATTGAACGAAATCATAAAGAACTAATACCAGAAGGATACGATGCTGAACGTCTATTATTCGATAAGACGCATCCAGACTCTGGTAAATGTATAGTATGTGGAAATCCAGCTCAATGGAATCCTAAGACTGGTAAATATACAAGACTTTGCACTAATCCTAAATGTAAAGAAGCTTTGCGTGAAAAATTCAAGAAGAATATGCTCAAAGTATATGGTAAAGTGAGTCTTCTTGATGATCCAGAACAACAACAAAAGATGCTAGCTAACCGTAGCATTAGTGGTAAGTATAAATATAGCGATGGTACTATATTTACGTATACTGGTAGTTATGAATTAGAAGCTATTAAATTTATGGATGAAGTTCTTCATTGTAAGAGTGAAGATATCTTAATGCCTGGCCCTGTTATCGAATATAAGGATAAAAATGGCGTTACTAGACAATGGATAACTGATATTTACTACGTTCCTTATAATTTGATCATAGAAGTCAAAGATGGTGGAGATAATCCTAATAATCGGCAAATGACTGAATATCGAGATAAACAAATCTCTAAAGAAGCAGCTCTGATTAAACTTGGTCAATATAATTATCTAAGATTGACTAATAATAACTTCGTACAACTTATGGAAACTCTAGCATTACTTAAAGATCAAGAAATCAATCCGTCTGATGGATCTGATCTTAATAAAATCATTAGAATTAATGAATCTGTATTATCCGAAAGTGTAAATTCAGATGCATATAATATGCAATCATCCAATTTAGGATTATTCATCAATATGGAAGAATTCGAAGAAGATACAGATAAAGGCCAATTAATCTTCGGAGTTAACAATACGGATATACTTTCCACTCTTAAACAGCTTAGAAATTATAAAGAATATGAAAACCTTAGAGCTATCGATTTTAGTCAAATTTATAGTTTTGCTAAAGGAGAAAAATATCAATCAGTTCATAGCGATTTAGGTGATGATAATGAAGGTGATTGGTTAATAGAACAATATTTGGATTTATATTATGATGGAGATTATAGTATCTTTATTACCTCAAATAGTGATTATAAAAAATACCAAGAATCTGATGATGTTACGGATATATATCCAATATTAGAAGATATGATTGATATATGTATGCATCATAAGGGATTCATACTATTCATTTCTTATAAATTATATTTTCATATATTAAATATTTATAATAAAGCATTATATATGCCGGCTATCTTTGGTGGAATATATTATGCATCTGAATATAGTAGAATCAGAAATAATATAGAAAATAAACCAGATCAAGATGAAATGATTGAATTATCTAAATACCTTAAAGAATCCACACTATCCGAAATCGGAGTCTCTGGTATCGGTGGAGTCATGATTGGAACTATGGATGGAAACATGATGGTTCAATATGGAATGTATCCTAACTCATTTACCGGAGAACGAGATGGCTTTGGTGTAGTTACAAATAAAAAGCAAGATAAGATGCGTATCAAAGATGACAATGACAAAACTGAAATTGTTAATCGTGAACCATTCTTGCAAAATAAATTCTATAATGCATACAAGCATCGGAAACCTGATGTAAATAAAGAAGATGCATCTACTCTTTATGAAGAAATGACTGGTAAAAAGTTATTATCTAAAGATCAAGTAGAATATGATAAAGATTTTGAAGAAATAGATATTGAAAGAAAAGATAAACATGGCTTTGGAGATGTTATCGCTACTCTTTCTAATGATGTAAATAATTCTTCAGAATTAGCTGATGACTATCTTCCTATCTGTGATAAGATGGAATTAAATCAGGCAAAAATGAAACTAAGAGAATTCCCTGAGGGTACAACTATCATGGAAGATTCTAAAGGATATTTTGCTATTGATTTAGAATCTGGAATTCGTAGTAAATCTTATAAACATATTCACGAAATTGAATCTGCTCCATATAAGAAAGCTAAAATTATCTTAGATAAAGATTCTGATTATGTAGATAGTAGAGTCAGAGATATTAATGATACTGGCTTCTATAAAGTTCTAGATGTTGATTATGAATCTGAAGATAAGCTCAATGATGATTGGAATGAATTCTTATCGTTACCTACAGAATTACGCAGACAAAGTGATGATAAATCTATTGCACTCTATGGTAAAACCAATAAGCAACGATATGAAGAATTATTATCTAAATATTTAGATAGCGATATTGAATATAAAGATCTTCCACTTTCTGAAGGATTGCAATTATCTGATATAGATAGAGCTAAAGACTATGGTATTAACTTAGCTAATAAGAAAGAAGAAATTGCATATATAAAAGAATGGTCTCTAAATTCCGGCATTTATTGTATTCTTCCATGCGACACAGAAGAAGAATTAGACGTTCAGTGGAATAATTTACAATCTATGAATATTACATTGATTCGTATTTCTGATATGCGAATGATGGAAGTATTCGGTTGCACTAATGAAACCATGTATAATTTCATGAAAGCTAAATTTGGAAATGATAATTATGAAGATGATTATAGCTTCGCATTGGTTGAATCTGCATTTGAAGATTTAAATGTAGACTTTAAAGAACTCCCTGAAGATTTACCATTCTATACTCCTTATGAAATTAACGCTTTTAAAGAAGCTAATACATTTGCCGATATAGAAAAATCTCCTGAACGAGATAAATGGCTAGTTGAATATACTAACGCATTTAATACTGGCGAGTATGATCCAAAAGCTATTCGCCAATGGTTAAGTGAAGTTAGAGCATTATCTTATCAACTATCAGTAGATAAAGATAATGATACACTTAAACAAGAATTATTAGAATATGGCTGGAATCCTTATCTCGAATTTGATGATGTTAATAGATGTAGTGCTAAACGTCGTATTCAAGAAGCATTCCATGAAAATACTATTCGTAAATTAATTCAAGAAGCCGAGTTCCCAATTCAATTTAAGAAGAATGGAGATCTAGTTGTTTCTAATATTCTTAAGAAGAGAGATTATGAAAATGAATATCAAGAATCTCATAGACTCTTAAAGCAATATGAAAAAACTGAAAATGTAGATCCTATGAAATATGAATTGGCTAAGCTTTTCTATATTAATAATAGAATAGAATCCGATATCTATTCTGAAAATAAAACTGTGCCTAGAAAGAAATTAGTTGATATTCGTTCCAGAGTATTAAATGATTTCAATAAGTACATGCAGGTAGTAATGAAAAAAGATAAGCAATTTAATTTTGCTAATTACTACAAGAAGAGTCCATTTAGTGATGAATCAATCACTATTAAAGCTCCAACTTTGAAGTATTCTTTAGAGTACTTTAAACAACTATTACATCTCTTATAATTTTTATATAAATTCAATAGTGCTACTTACTTAGTTAAGTAGCACTATTAATTTTCTAAATAAGTTATATATTATAACTCTAATAAGGAGGATATATAATGCAGAATATAGGTAATAAACTTATAAAGAAAAATAAGGCTGGTCAGATTACAGAGTTATATAGAATAACTTCTAGATCAGAAAAAGACTATTATAAAGTAAGTCCGATTATAGGAAGTAGGACTTTAATACGAAAAGATGATTTAGATGGATTAACATCAATAACTCCACATTGTAAATTATTCATCGAATTATGTACTCTAAAGGATGGATCTAAAGATATATGCTTTAGTATCTATAATGAATTCGAAGGATTTAACTTCCCATACTTTGCAAGTAGATTGAATTATAGAATTACTGATTATAAATTTGGTAAATCTATTTGTAAATACCAATATGCTACTGGTGGACTATATCAATCAGCATATGATATATTGATGTCTGATATAGTAGAAAAAACTAAGGCATACACAATAGATCTATATTTGAATGATTCGTTAAAAAATATTATTTCTCTGATTAAATTACAACCTTGGGTATGTGATGCTATCAGAGAAATTAGTGAATCATATAATGCCAATCTAAATGATATCTATCAAGGTATAGAAATAGCTTTAAAAAATATAGAATTCATGTATTGGTTCCACTATAACTTCAAAGTATTTAAAGTATTATTTGAAGTTAAAGCTGGGCAGAGAAATCTAAGACCTGGTGATCTATTTGTTTTAGAAGCGATAGCTGAAACTAAAATAGTAGATTATAATATTTTGGAATATTATCATGATATTGAATTATCTAAGATACGAGGTAACTTCTTCTTTATTCAAGATAATAATGATAGAACCTTTATAGTTAAATATGTATCAATTGATGATCTTCCAGGTCTACATCTTAATTAAGTAAATATATAAATATTTATATATTATAATGGTAGTTAGAGATAGTATTTTAATATGAATCTAACAGAAAAGTAATCTTAAGTTATTTTTTAAGGAGGACTGAAATGTCGACTTTCAACCAACAAGTCCCTCAACCTGAAAATGGCTTCCAAAGCCTAGCTGAAGTTTTTCAACGTGCATCCAGAGGGCAAAAACGTGATGCTGAAAAACAAGGTGAAGAAACTCGTAAGAAGTTTGAATTGGATATTGAACCAGAAGAATTCAAATCCGATTACAAATCTCGCATGATCTCTACATCTGAAGTATGTGAACTTTTGACCCAACGATTGGGTGACATCTTTGGTGACTATGTAGGTTGCCGTGAGTTGTCCTATGTTAACTCTCCAGTTATTGGTATTAGCTTAGTATTTGATCCAGCTATCAACCCTGAAACTAAGAGTTTGAAAGCATTGGAAGCTTGTGGCTTTGATTCCGGTGCATCCGAAACCAAAGAGCAAGAAATGATTGCTAAATTCAATGGCATCAATGCTATTAAATCTAGCAGTGCTAATGGTATCGTTAGCGAAGAATCCATGGGATTCCGTTTAACTAACGATGCTATTGAGATCTTGAAGGAAACTGTAGTTGACTTCGGTCTCAATGACAATAAAAACAATGACACATTCCGTAAACAATGCGTTCAATATGCATTGTCTGCAGATGGTACTCATAATATCCTAATCGTAAATGGTGCTACAATTGAATCCGTTCTTGGTTTCATTTATGGTAACCAATATGATTATGTAGTAATTCCTGGCGCACCTATTAACAATGGTTCTTTCTCTGGTCGTCTTTTGGATGTACGTCAATTGGATCCAAAAGTAACTAAGAACCTATTGAAAAAATATGTAAGCCGTCAAGTAGTATCCGATGGTCTATACCGTCCAACTAATCGATAATTAATTATCGACGAATATTAAGCCTGGGAAATAACTTCCCAGGCTTTTTATTTTTTGTTTGGAGGAGTAATAATGCCAGAATTCAAATGGAATATAAAAGAAGATGGAATAGATGAAGTCTTCGATGAACGTGGTAATAGCCTTCTAAAGCTATCAGAAACAAGCTGGAATGATCGTCCAGCTAAGCTTGAACTACGTAAATGGGTTATGGGGACTGATGGTTCTCTAACTCCAAATAAGGGATTCTCTTTTCTAACAGAGCAAGGTCCACACGATCTTACTCATGTTTTATTAGAAAAGGGTTATGGGGATAATAATACCATTAAAGAAATAATGGAAAAACGTGGAGTTAATTTAGATATTGAGACAGAAGAAAAGGAGTCTAAGGATGAGAGTGGGGAGTTCTTTAACCCCTCAGAATTGTTAGGTGACTAAAATGAACTCATACAATACTAAACAACTTGACACAGTTTATACTATTAAGAAAAAGCTATTAGAAATCAATTTCTGGAATGATATGGTAAATGATTATTTCCATGATTTTGAATACTCCATCGAAGGAAGATACGTATGGAGTAAAGAAATTAACCGCTCAGAAGGTGCTTGTCTTGAACAAGTGAGCAGAGCATATTCTGAGAATAAAGGAAATCTTCTAAAAGTGTTGACTACACGTCAATATGATTTTTTAATGTCTAATATTCAGCTTTTCCATTCTGTATATAGAATCGGAGAAAACTTATTAATTAGCGTTATCTAATAAAAAAGAAGAAATAATATACCCCATGGAGTTGAACTCCATGGGGTATTTATCTTTATTTTTTTGATTATTTATAAAGTTCACGAACTTCTTTTTCGTTTACTTCAAAACCAAATGCTTCAGATAATACTAACATAGTTAGCATACATTCTGCAGTTTCAACAATCTTATCCATTTTAATGGAGTTACGATCATCTAAGAAAGCTTGATGATTTTCAGCTATAACTCGTTTAGAAAGATGATTAACCATACATTCCAAAATATTCTTTTTGGAGTTTTTGATTTTATGAATTTCACGACGAGCTTTCATAATCTTAGATTCTTTGATTTGTTCAGCAACATCTGCATTTGCAGCTTTGATGCTTGCAACTTTTTCTTTAACATCATCTAAGATATCTTTGATTTGTTGACGGTCTTCTACATTAGAAGCAATGAATTCTTCTACATTGTTTGCTACATGTGTTTGAACCATAGCACCAACGTCTTCAATTTCTTCTTTTTGTTGAGCCATCTTATCAATGAAGGATTCACGATCATCTACAGATACCTGAATATCTTCAGGAGCTGTTTCGGAATCTTTTAATTTTTCTTCATTTTCTTCCATAATAGCACGAGTAGATTCATTAACAAAGTTAGCTATATCTGTTAATACTACATCACGTTTACGGAACTTATTAAGGATATTTTCAACACCGTTTTCTTTAATGAAACCCATGATGATTGTATCCTTAGTTGTTTGAAGTTCTTCTTTTTCAATCTCTTGAACGGAACTTTCATTATAAAAATATTTAATTGCTTCGAATAAGAAAGCTTCTTTTAAATTATTGCGTACAGTTGTGCGTAGATTAAGGAATCTATTAGCACGTTTAAGAGACTTAGATTCATCGAATTCTACTACAGGAACAACTGTTTCATTTAACTGAGATTGAAGCTCATTAATTTTAGCCTGTTTAAGCATACGTAAGTTAGCAGACTCTCTAATGGCTTTTCTTGAAAAATGCATAATACTATGCTCCTTTCATTAGAATAAGGAAGATGCAGCAGAGTCTGGTAAACTATCTGTAACATCATCAATTTTGAATTTTTCTTTAGATTCTTTTTTAATATCTGTAGCTGTTTTATTTACAGAATCTTTGGAATCAATAGACAAGGTATCAGAGATACGGCGGAAACGATCAACGAATTTACGTTGCTCTACCGCTGTTTTAGGGTCACCAGCCATTTCTAAGCGAGCCGCATTTAGGGAAAGCATAGATGCTTGTGCATCAAAATAATCAGCAACGCTTGTACGGCAATAATAGTAATAATAGATTACTTCACGAAGAAGAGGAATCAATGTAAAGATCAATGTAATAGATACTCCAATAATAGCAATAGCAGATGTACCGACTAAGTTCTTCACATTAACTTTTGTTACACTTTGAAGTAAAGTTTTAAGTTTGCCACCACGACAAGAATTATTAAATGCTTCTAAAGTACGAAGAGCTAAAAGATTTTTACTATCTTTAAGACCTGTACGATCAATAGAAACTTCAATAGATTTACTTCTTGGATCTACAATGAAATCAATAGTAGTAGAAATCAATAAGGAGGTTGCACTAATAATAGATAATACTGTTGTATTATATAGTACAATTGGTAGACTTGTATTAGTCATGAATCCACGTTGGAATTCAATCTTAAGATCTTGTACATTTTCAACTGCTTCTAAGATTTCTTGAATTTCAGAAGTTGGTTGTTTATATTCATTGTAGATTTTCTTCATATCATCTAAGGATTCTAATACCATTTGGATATTATCTACTTTAGTAATATCACCTTTAGATGTAGGAATTGTACCAAAGTCAATATCTGTAACTTTGGCTTCAATTTTTTCATAAAGCTTATTAGTGATGCCTAATAAGATTTCTTTTTGTTCAGATTCATTTACAACCCCTATAGTCATATAGGTTTCTTTATCTGTAAAATCCATAAACTTGGAGGCTTCAACGAATTCTTTTAATTGGTATGCCATTTATTATCGTCCTCCAGCTAGAATTTGAATCATTTGTTTATAATCAACTTTGTCTTCTTTTTTCAAAGATCCAAAGGAATAGAGTTCATATTCATCATCACCAGTATCAAAGATGAAACGAACTGATTCTGTAGAATCATCTACAACTGCAATTCCGATAAGATTATATTCATCTAAAAGTTGACGAGCAACACGGGAATCTAAAAGATCGATATCTTCATTTTTACGTAAGTATTCAACTTCATACATTGAAATTGCTAATGTAGTAATAGCAGTTGCATCATTACGAGAAGATAAAAGATGATTAAGTTTAGATGCAATAGATCTACGTTCTAAAACTTTCCAAAGTTTAGAAGAAGAACCACGTCTAGTTGAAGAAATAGCATCTACTTTTGCCTTCTTAAGAGCAAAAATAAAATCACGCCAGAATTCAATTTCACCGCTTGTAGCTTTGATTAAATTATATAAGCTTAATTTATTTACTCGTTTAGATATTACATGATTGATGATATCCATGGAGTCCGCAGCATATAATTTAGTTTTGATACCGATGAATGCATTAGCATCAATAGGTTCACCAGTTGCAGTAGAAACAAATTTAATTTCAACTACAGTTGGTTGAAGTTCGTTAGCTTTCTTTACATCATTATTACTCATTAATGTAGGGAAAGTCATTTTACCAGCAACCATAGGTTGTGGGTCTTTAGTTGCTGTGACTGCAAATTTATCAGAATCATTTCTATTAGCTTCTTGTGATAAGTGACGATTTCTAATCACTTGAGTTCGATTAGCTTCAGTCAAAGCATTTAATGGTTTACCAAATAGTCTTTCTCTTTTATAAGACTCGTGAACCATCTTTTCACCAAGTTTATCTCTGAAGTATAATGGATCTAAAGATGTAGCTTCAGTTGCAGTCAAATATCCATCAACGTCAAAAAAAGAATCCAAATCTAGATTTGTATGAATATTACGTAAATGCTCAACAGCATCCTTCGAAGACGTAATAGACAATGCTGATAATAGCATTTGAGTTAAAGTTGTAAATTTGCGTTCTAATGCTCTAGTAACTAACTGTGCACTTTTAGGTTCAATAGAGCTAGAAGCAATGACCGGGAAGATCATAGTTAAGTCTTTATTTGAACGGGTAATAGATTTAATCGTAGGGTTCTTACGAGAAATAAATTTTCCAATTTCAGAATCCTGAGCGATATCTAAAACATCCGTAATTAAATCCTTAAGGATCATTATAGGTACCTCCTTATTAATTTATATAAATTTAATCTTATGTTGAAGAGGCCAATTTACAAAAAAAAATAAAGCATGCATGTATTTATTATATAAAATAACTATTTGGAGTTTCTGAAATAGCTTCATGAAATTTCCAGGTTAAGTCTTTATCCTTTATACCATTAATACAAGCATTATAAAGATTAACGATTCTATCATAGTCAGACTTCCTAACAGTATCAAATTCTTCCATTACATCATCACCAGAGATGATTGCAACTGTATAGATTTTGACAGCATTATCAGCAAGAGCTAACTCTTTTAGATCATTGTCATATAAGTGTATAGATTTAGTCATAATAACCCAGCCTTTAATTGAAATGATTTAGAATAACAATAAGCTGGAAGTTTGGGTTATGATTATCATACACAAACATGCTTTATTTCACTATTATAATATACAATTACGATATTTATTCCCTTCTTCAACATAAGATTAATTTAAAATCCAGGAAAGGAGGACGCCAATTGTCTAATATCGTTAAAAACAATAATGACTTTGGTTTTACTGGTACTGGTGCCAAAGATGAAACTGGCAATACACATAAAGCAAAAAGTATAAATGTTTTAAATAGAGACACTCGACCAATGATTGATGAATCTGGGTCTAATGATGGGCTTTTAAAATTCGTAAAAGCTAATGGATTAGGACTCGGTGCCGGTCGAGTAACACAATCTGAAAAATATACAAAGTTTGCAAGATATGAAAGACTTGATCCACAGAACTGGATGGGTATGACTAGAGAATATGTATTCTTTACAAAGCCCGATCTCCAAATTTTTAATGGCAACGTCTTAAATCCATCTATTGCAAATAATACATTATTTAGAGAAGCATATGATAGATATCATTCTGTATTAGAAAGCTTAAGTTGGTCTGTAAATACACATAACCCATTTGTGAATTTACTATCTAACTATAAGAGATCTAATGTAGATATCCCTGATATCTCCACTGCTAACGATTATGAGACTTCTAAAAATATATTAGGATCTTCTCTTTTCTATAGAGGGACTTCTTATGAATCTGATGAGAATCATGAATTCTCTATTGAATTTGAAGATACAAAATATTTAGAAGTGTATATGTGGTTTAGACTATTTGATGAATATGAACGAATGAAGCATTATGGATTAGTTGACTTTGTTGATGATTCATATCTTGATTCTAAAGTTATTCACGATCAAATGAGTATGTATAAATTCATCGTCGGAGAAGATGGTGAATCTATAGTTTACTTTGCTAAATACTTTGGAGTGTATCCAAAGATGGTTCCACGTAATACATTCTCCGATTTACCTGCAGACGGTAATATTAAATTTACAGTTCAGTTTAAAGCTTCATTTGTTGAGGATATGGATCCTAATATAATTGAGGACTTTAATGAAATAAGTAATTTAATCACTAAAGGTAATCCTAGACTTGGTGGATACTTACCAGAATTTGGTGGTTGGAGTGGCGAATATATGCATCGCCCATATATAGTTAAGCCTAGCAACCAACAAACTGATATAAATCTAAATATGAATAAAAATCAAAACAATAGTGCCTTCTATAAGGATGGTGGTACTACAGCATTAGCTGGATATAGTACTATCTTACCAAATAGAGGGTTCTATAAATTAAAATGGGAGGGATAGATTAAATGGCATCTGATGCAGTATCTGCTAATACAGTAGCTAGAAGTTATTCTGATACTGTTATAAATACAGTAAAGAATGATACCATGCTTAATGCCAATATATATGATATTAATCAATATATTGAAAATATTAAAAAGAAATATATTAGCGAAGATGACCTTACTCTATCTATGGGCATCTTTGGTTATTTAGGAGATGTAAATTCTAATGCTCTTCAAAATGCTGTTTCAATGGCTGCAGAGTATTCTAATGAAGCAATCCCTATTAAAGCCAAGTTTGAAAAGAATGTAATTTCCCATGCATTATCTCTTGGTATAAATAAAATATATGCAGAGCCTTCTACTATGAATGCAATGCTTATATTTTATGAAAATGAATTGATTCTTAACACAGTCAATGATACTTTTAGATTAGATAGAGAAGTAAAAATAATGGTTGGTGATTATGAATTCCATATTCCTTATGATCTAATCATTAAACGTATTCTTCTTCCTACTGGTGATTATGTATATACAGGGATGTATGATACAACTCAAGTAAATCCAATAATCACTAGAAACTCAAAAGACGTAGATCCATATCTTAAGCCAACTATTAAATCAGAAATTGATGGTCAACCAGTCATCATGTGTTTGGTTGAATTAAGACAATATGAGTTCTCTACAATTCATAAAACTATAGTTACATCTAACCCATTAGAATCTAAAATGATGCAATTTGAATTTGATAATCAATTAGCTGGATTCGATGTAGATGTAAAAGAATACGGTAACCCTGTTAGAAAATTAAAACCAGTTTATAATGGTTTGAATACTGATGGAGTTAACGATTTCTGTAATTATACTTTCATAGATTCTTCGACTATTCGTATTATGTTTGACAATGCTTCATATTTGCCAACTGCTAATACTGAAGTAGCAGTGAACTTATATACTAGTCAAGGATCTAAAGGTAATATTAAATATAAAGATACAATCTATTTCAGAGTTAACTCTTCTAATATTAACTATGATAGATTGAATCTATTGGTTGTACCTACAGGTGAAGCTCAGTATGGGTTAGATAAAAAATCTATTTCAGATTTGAAGAAACTAATTCCTAAAGAAGCTTTAGCTCGTGGTAGTGTAACCAATAGCACTGATATCAATAATTACTTCAATACTATTGCGGATGAAGATAATAAAATCTTCTTCTTCAAGAAAATGGATAATCCATTAAGTCGTCTGTATTATGCATTCTTATTAATGGATACTACTACAAATATCATTCCGACTAATACAATTCCAGTGGAGTGTATTAGACGTGATTTTGATAATATCTCTGATAGTAACTATATATTGACTGCTGGTAATTCTATCAAATATGATGGAAAGACCAATGCATCTGTAGTATATAATGCATCCAAGGACGAGCTAAAGAAAATCAGTAATGAATCTTTCTTATATATGAATCCTTTCATGTGTATTATAAATAAGAAACCTTTATATGTATCTTATTATTTGAATATTATGGACGTTAGTAAGATCTTAGAGTTTACTTATGTAAACCAGGACTCTAAAGTTCAATTTATTACAAATAATATGAATTGGAAACGTAGCTATCTAACTAAACGTGATACTTACGTTTGCGATATTTCCATTCTTCAGAATATCCAATCAAATATTGGTATTATTCATAGAGATGATCCATATGATCCTAATAAGATCACTGGCGCAGATCTTAAAGTAATAGCAGTATTTTATTCTGATGACAAATATCAAGTTCCTTATAGATGGGCTGAAGCTAAATTTGTAAACTACGATGAATCTTCTTATAGTTTCGATTACAGATTTGAATTGAATACTGATAATAAGATTGATAAAAACGTACGTTTAAAAGTTAATGACGTCCATGAAATGAAAGCTGCCGCTGATAAATTCGAACCTGGATATATGCTTAACAATATGCCAATGAAAATCTTTGTATATTGTAAGAATGTATTCGAATATGATGCTGGTAGAAATAAGACTGAGCAATATTTTGCCGATGGATTCTTAAATGGTTATAGTTTAACGAATGAATATACTGTTAAATATGGTATTGACTTCTTATATAACTATTCTGATTTGATTGAATCTGTAATCAAAATCAAGAAGCAAGATAATGGTCAAATTAGTTACTATATAGATCGAGTCCCAGTTATTGGATATGACTATGTAAATACTGAAGATAAAATTCAAAGCTTTATTAATGAACTAGAAAAGAAACGTATTCATATTCTAGATTGCTTAGAAGTTCTTGAAGATAGCTTTGGTATCGATATCAAATTCTTTAATACTTATGGACCATCTAAAATCTTCTATATTGAAAATAGCGTTCCTATTAATAGAGTTAACTTATCACTCAAGTTTAAAATTAAGTTATTAATTGCTAATGATAAATACATTATTGACTATATTAAGAATGATATTAGAAAATATATTGAAGATAAATCTAAGATTACCGATGTTCATATCCCTAATATTATTACATACATCACTCAGAAGTATGCTGATAGTATTACATATTTTGAATTCTTAGACTTTAATGGTTATGGGCCTGGATACCAACACATTTATCGTAAAGATGAATCTATAGTTGGTAAGATTCCAGAATTCTTAAACATCAACTCTACTAATACTGAGGATAATAAACTCGATATTAGTATAATTATTGCATAATTTAATCTTTATAGATTTATTAAGTGCAACAATTTAATAAATCTAGCCTAATATTGGCGAAATAGATAAATTTTAAAATTTATACTTAAAAGTATATACTTTAAGGAGGACAAATATTATGGCATTTTTTGACGGTCATAAAACTGAAGAAGTTACACTTGAAAACTCCGCACTTTATGAAAGTGAATTGGGTGCAGGTGCTCTTGTATTAGAATGCTTACAATTTGAAGCTGATTTATTCAAAGAAGCAGTAAGTGCTGACATTACTGAATATGGTATGGTTCAAGAAGGCGCTGATGTTACAGCTTTTGTTGAAGGTACTTTTGAAAACGTAAAAACTAAAGTTGTTGAATTCTTCCAAAAACTTTGGGCTAAAATCAAAGCTGTTTTCAATGGCTTCTATGCTAAAATTTCTGCTCGTTTGATGAGCGATAACAAAGCATTCTACAACAAATTTAAGAAAAAAGTTGAAGGTAAAAACTTAGCTGATTTGAAAATCAAATATGCTAAATTCAAAGGCTTTTACTATAACCCTGGTGATGTTTCTGCTTGGGTTACTGAAACTAATGCAGAAAAAACTAGTGAAGAACTTAAAGTTGAAATGATTTCTAAAATCACTGGTGTTGCAGTTGATCGCTCCTCTGATATCAAAGCTAAGGTAATGGAAGACGCTTTCGGTGAAGAAACTGAAGTTGCTTACAATTCCGTTGCATCTGAAATCGTAACAGATATGGTTGGTGGCAAATGGTTAGATGATGCTAAAAAAGCAGAAAAAGAACTTAATAAAGCCGTAACTAAATCTATTGCTGATATCAAAAAAGCAAATAAAGAAACTAAAAACCTTACAACAATTACTGGTGCATATGCTTCTGTAGTTTCTACATTAGCTGGTCTTTCTGTAGCTGTTGCTAAGAAACGTGCTTCTCAAGCTCGTAAAGCATTTGCTAAAGCTGTTGCTTTCCATGAAGGTGCAGAATTTGATGCAGATCTTATTGCAGTTGAAGCAGATGGCTTAATGTAATTTTAGGAGGTATATTATAATGGCATTTTTTGTTGAATCTACTAAACCTGAAACAGTAGTGGAAATGGAATCCGTTATTGTTGATGACTATACTAACTTTGACGAATTAGCTCTTGAAGCTTGTGCTGAAGTTGAACGTATGGACAATATGATCATGGAAGGTCTAGGTCGTTATGAATTAGATCGTATTCATGAAGGTGTAGCTGCTGAAGAAATCTATACTGAAGGCGCATTGGCTACAATTAAAGATAAAATCGCTAAAATCTTCACATTCGTAAAGAACTGGGTTAAAGCTCTTTTCAATAAATTCACTGCATGGATCAACTCCTATGTACGTGGTGATAAAGCATTTTTATCTAAATACCGTAAACAAATCTCTGACAATATTCAATACTTGAATACTGAATTGACTTATAAATTACCATGCTCTAAAGAAATCTTCTTAGGCGTTGCTGATACTAGCAATACTTTCTATAATAAATATGAAGTTGATGGTACATTCAAAGCCGTAGATAAAGATTCCTTGGAAAAAGCTCGTGAAAGTGCTAAAGAAAACATGGAAAAATTGAATGAAGACATTTTCGAAGGTGAAGAAATCACTGGTGCTTGGATCAAATCCAATATCAATGGTATCATCAAAGTAATCGAAATGGATGCTTCTAAAGTTAAAAACCTTGGCTCTACATATGTTAAAGCTATTGAAACTTTGGAAAAAGCAGCATTGACTGGTCTTAAAGAAGATACAGATGGTGCTACTATCGCTGGTGTAAAATCCATGGCTAAAATCAAAACTCAACAAATCTCTAGCATTTGCAGCAAACATTGCCAATTGGTTAAGAAATGTAAATCTGCAGCTCGTCGTATGGCTACTAAATGTATTAATGCTAAAGCATTGCCTAAATATGAAAGTGCATTTGAACATTCTGACCTAGATGCTTACATCAATTTATAATAAATAATATTGAGGAGAGGGATTAAGATTCCTCTCCTCTTATTGTATTTTTTAGGAGGCTAATAAATGGAAAGTAATTTAAAAGCTTTCTCATTCGATAACCTTTTATTAGAAAAGATCGATTCCAATAAACTAGCATACATCCAAGGGAGTACTGCTTGTTATACTGGAGTATCTGACTTATTTAAAGGTATCAAACGAGCTCATATGAATGAGTCCCGTATTCTTTATAAAAACTTATTAGAATGCGATACAATAGTTGATGCTAAAAAAGTATATGATAAATTCTTTGATGCAATGGTAAAAATTAATATTTTTTATCATAAAAACTATAATGCAACTATTAACTATAAAGAAAAAGATCATATTAGATATTTTGATAAATATCAAAGTGTTATCCGTGATCTACTAGCTGATGTAGATTCTAAAGATATAACTCAACGTCTTGGTGAACGTACAGTAGTTGAATATAAAATTGATAAAAAACTTCCTAATATTAAAAATATTCTATTTAATATCTTTAAAATGGTTGGCGGAAACTTCTATGAACTTAATAAAGAAGAAACAACAAAAATTCTAACAATCATTTCTAATAATTATACTGATATTTTAGATAGATTAAAAGAAGAAATTTGTGGTAGTGATGATATTACTAAAATAGCAGACTTATTTATTGATGGTGAAAAAACTGTATTGATGTCTAAAGATGTCCTTAATGATCAATTTACATATCTTGATAATTATGGAATCGACTTCAAATCACTCTTTACTGAAGCTAATAATGTAAGTGATGAATTCACTTCTATTTTAAAACTAATTCAACGATATAAATCTTCTACAAAGATTAAATTAGATAATGCTTTACAAATTAGTAAAATCGAGAAATTAGTTATTTCTCTTATTAATGAAGTAATGTCTTTCCATTATCTAGTGTTTACATATAAAGCTAATGCTATAATGGGGCGTGCACGTCAAGCTCAAGCTATCTTAGCAGAATTTGTTGACTCATTCACTGAATCTGTTGAAGTTAAAGAAGCTGCTATTGAAGAACTAAAATCTAAAGATATTGATAAAGGTCTTCTTAGCCGTGAAGAATTGAATAATTCTATCGTTGAACTAAAACATGATGAATTGCTTGCAGATTGCTGCATGAAAGAAGCAATGATTCTTGCCGAAGGTGTAAATGTAGAAGAACGACTTAGTACTCTTCATGAAGGTGTATTTAGTAAGACTATCGAATTTGTTAAAAAGATTCGCGAATTTGTTGTTAACTTATTCAATAAAGTAATTGCTTGGTTTGATAAATTTATTAAGAATAATCAAGATTACATTAATAAATACAAAGATATCATTGCTAAACCTACAGCTGGATTTACAACTGTAAGCTTTGAAGACTATGATAAAGGCTTAGAACGTATTCGCGGCGGTGCTACATTAGATCTTGGTGATATTACTAAGGTTAATGCATCTACTGATATCGATTCTGCAATCTTTGATCTTCGTAAGAAATTGAATCCTGAATTCACTGATGCTAATGGTGATTGGAAAGAAGCTTGTAATGGTTATTTCGTTGGCGGTGCTAACTCTAAACGAGATAAAACCCCTAATGATATTGATGTACAGGCTCTTGCTAATACCGTTCTTAATATCCCTAATGATATCAATAATATCAAAAAGGATATGACTACAATGCAACAAGCATTCAAATCTATTGAAACTGCATTGAATTCTGCATCTGCTCGTGCTAGCCAAATTGAAGCTCAAAATAATCAACAGGGCCAACCTACAGATGAAAGTACACTTCTTTATTTGAATGAAGATGTATTTAATGAATTAGATATGGTTAAAGCTAATGCTGGTGCACCAGGTAATGCAGGCCAATCTCAATCTAATATTGCCAATGCTGGTAATAATGTAGCTAATAATATTAATAGTAATGGCACATCTACTAGTAAAGACTTTGCAGCAATGCAAAAATTTGCTAATAAATTGGCTTCTACTATTAGTACTTATTACCAATGCAAATATCAAATGGCAGAACGTATTATGTCTGATTATATGAAAATTATTAAAGTTCACGTATCTGCATACGTAAACTCCAATAATAACGATAATCAAAATAATAATAAATAAAAATATCCCCATAGGAGTTCAACTCCTATGGGGGGTTATTTTCTTAATTGTTTCCTTTAGGAATCTTAGCAAAATTCATACTAGTATTACTTGTAAACTTTTCACCATAATTAGTATAAACTTCTACTTTAGATAATAATAAATATTCACCAGTGTCATCTTTATGATCATCTTTATTATTAATAATATATTTCATATTAATATTGAATAAAGAGTTATCTAACTGTTGTTTATTTATCGTTAAATATGTAGATTTTAATTCTAATGCATGCTTAAAGTTCTTGATTAAGCCCATATTATCATTAGGGATTCTTATTAATTTGCGTTTTCCTAAGTCCTCTGCTACATTGACCAGATCTAATGCAACATCGACCATAGATTCACCATTTGAACCCATCTTAGATAAATCACTAAAACTATTTATTGTAGTTGCGCCACTTTGATATAATGAACTTAAGCTACTTTGTAGTGCACCATAAGATTCTACTACTTTATTAGCAGCTTGCTTAGCATCATTTACTGCAGTCTTAGTTGTATCTTGTAAAGATTTTACATAAGTATTTGCTCCTTCAAGAATTTGTTTAGAGAAGTCTTTAGGGATAGTTTGAGCAGAAGTTTTAATCATACTAGATAATGATTTACCAACATTGCTATTTACTTTTAAGCTATTGTCCATTACTTCAGTAAAGTTACCAATAGTCTTAGCCTTATCTGTACTAAAGTCTAAGTTTTCTTTTAGTTCTTTGAAGTGAGATTTCAAAGATCTTAGATCTAGATCGAAAGTTCTTTTTATTTCATGCGATATTTCATCATACTCTAAAACGAAAGTCATTATATCTGGGGCGTCTTTTAAAGTATCTACAAGGAATTTATTATTTCCTATATATTTACCATACTCTTCATTAAACTTAACCATACTCTTAGTATGATGCTCACGAGATTCATCTTTTTTAGGTTGAATATTTTTAACTTGATCTAGCATCTCAGATGTATTATCTGTAAAGTTAATTGGATCGATTGCCCCAACTAAAGATTTAAAGTTTTCTAAATGATAGATTTGTCCAGTATACTTTTGTTTGAATTTATTAAAAGTATCTTCAGATCCTTCTACGGTAGTTCTACTAATAGTACTCATATCCATACTATTAGTTATTAATCCTCTAAGAAAATTCTTAATATTAAGATTGCTATCTACTACAGTTTTACCATCTTTACCACCTAGAATTCTTTTCTTCCCTTCACCAATAACTTCTTCTGGTAAAGATCGTAGTAAAGTTTCAGCTTGAGACGCTACACTATCAACTGTAGATTTAACTGATGTGGCCTGTTCTACTATTTGATTAAAGTGCTCTTTAATATCATAAGTGGTTCTGTGGATATTCTTGACTATATTACGAACTCCAGCAGCTGTTTTCTTAATATTGTCAATGGTATTCATAATATTTTGATAAGTGCCTAGTATACCACCGAATCCTTTAGATTTACTCATGTAATCTTGTTGGATAGTTTTAGAAGCATCTATTACAGCAGTGAACCCATTCAATTCTTTATTGAGTACATTATCTTTACCATACTTAATATCAGTTGTAGGAACGTCAATTATATATGATTTAGATTCACCATCATCTTTAAATCCTTCTAGTAGAGATTCACTAGATCCTAACTCGGCTAAATTAAATTTAACTGTTTCATATTTATCTAGTGTTCTCAGAGTAGCCTTGCCAGCCTTAGATACGAGATATGTATTCTCGAAATCCATAAAAAATCTATATCCTGTGTTATAGAATACTCGTACAGTATTTAGATAGTCTAGAGTCTTAGAAATAGACTCTTTTGGCGGAATAATAAGTTGACTAACTGTTTCCGTTTCAGTAAATGGTTCTACTAGAAGAGGAACTCCAATATTTAATAAATCTACAACTATATCCTGCATAGAAGAATTATAAATAGTTGCATTATTTGGATGAAGATTGGAATCTACTAAAGATTTAGAAATAAGACCAATTTTAAGATACCTATATATATCTTCTCTGGTGTCTTCTTTATCATCAGTTTTCATATAATCTAATGATTTACCTTTATTGGTGTCATCATCAGTAAGATAACTGAATTCTTCAGTAAAGTATAATTCATTTACTGAAGATTCATTATCTGCTTGAATCTTGTATGCAGTTAAGATGAAAGTATTTTCTTCCATCTTAGTAATAATATCATCTGCTAAGTTTTTATCTAGTACTAAATTCATAGTGCATATAGGCATGTTATATTTATCGTACTCTTTATATATAGTAAGAGATTTTATATTATTTTGATCTATCTGAGTGATTTTACCGTCAGACTTATTCTTATATTTTAGATCAAATGTATATTCATATTTAAGCTGAGCCATTTAATCACCTCAATAAATATCAGCATTTATAAGTTATCTCAATGTTCAGATTAAGGACTTTTATTGTAATTTGAAAAAAAAACAAGTATATATTATATACGTGATAAGAGTATAATATTTTTAATTTATTTATTTTAGAAAGATGTATTAAAATGGTAAATAAAATTACTTCTAAAAAAATTTTATTAAGCCCAGAAGCATCAAAGTCATTCATTAGATATTGTTTAAAGGATTATAAAAATGCGTATAATAAAACAGATATATTAAAATCTGTAGAATGCATTTATTATCCTGATAATCCGCGAGAATATTTTAGTGTAAGTGATCTCCATAGTGATAATATTATTATTACTGAACCAGTAACGATAGATCATAAAATTATGATTTTTAAAGATAAAGAAATTATATCACTTTGTAAAGTAATCCAAGTCTTTATTACGATAAAGGATAGATATACGTTAAAAGTTATTGGGACAATATCTATTGATGAAAGTGATACTAACACGTATATTAGTGATCTTTTTAATAAAATTTATAATATAGCGCTTACTGACAAGTATGCATTTAGTGGTCATAAATTTAACATAACTGGTGATCATATTAGCATGAAAATTGATTACGATTCTAATTATGACCTTAATAAAGGGTGCACTGAATTAATTAAATTATTAGAGGATGCATTAGAAACTTACTATGCTTCTTTAAGAAAATTAGCAAAAGGAGAAAATTAAAATGGAAAACACAAAGGCGAAAGCAATATTAAGTCTATCAGGCTATGAGTTCAAAATCATTGAACTCTTAAAAAGAGCAATTAAAGATAATAAAATTAACGCAGAATTGGAAGATGGAAATGATATTAAAGTATCAGTTAGAAAGGCTATTGACAGTGATCTAAATTTAAATAGTGTTACTATAAAATTCAATAAAACTGGGAAAGAGCAATTAAGATTTTTCCCACTTGGACAGATTGCCTATTTAAGTGATAGTTTAGAATTGCTTCAATGTAATTCTAATTCTGTTTATTTTACAATATCTGGTAAAATGGATGGAAAGGTTACATTAAACCGTCACATTGTTTTTGATATTAAAGTTAACGAATATAACTTAACTTTAGATGCCAATATAATTCTATTGGAATATTCTGATAGAAAAATGGAATTTGTAAAAATGTTCAATACAATTAATAGTATTAGAATGCTAGATAGTGAGGCATTTGATGATACTGGATTTGAATTTGCGAATACTTATGCTCGTATTAAACTACGAGATGTTGAATCTAAAATTAAAATTGCCGATAGTTATAAATATTATTTAGATAAGCTAAATTCGGCTCTCTATTGTTATTATGAAACATTAAAAGACGGTATTAAAGGAGAATAAAAATGAATAATGAATTAATTCAAAAAATTACAGGCAAAGAGTACTATATTGTAAATCGTATCGCGAATTTTACCGCGTCAGATTATGGTACAATTATTGCGGATGAAAATATTATTTATGAAGATGGAAAATATAATAAGTTTTCTATAAAATACAAAGGCCAAGGGGCTGTATCAAAAACTTTATTCAAAGATAATAAAAATAATATAGTAATAACTGATATCATTGGTACATTTGACAATGTAGAATTAGATATTAAAAACAAATTGATTAATTTATACAAAGAATATCAATTCACCATCTGTGTATACGATAGATATATTTTTGAAATTAATGCTAAATTGGTAGAATTGAAAGATATCCATGCCACTGGTGATGGTAAAATGATCAATATACAATATATGTTTGATAAAATCAAAAGCATTAATCTTGTGGATAAAACAGTATTCAAAAATGATAAAGTTATCTTAGGTGATAGAAGTATCAATATACTAACAAATCTCGATGAAAACAAATTAAATGATAGTCACCTTGACGTAGTATATAATGGAATTGAACGGTTATATAAAGACGGTATGACAGAAATTTATCCTACTGATTTAAAATAAAAAAAATAAATATGCCCATGGAGTTTAACTCCATGGGCCATTTTATTATCATTTTTTTTTATAAATAGCAACCGTTTTGAGCTGCAATTTCTTTAACACGATTACGTAACCAGTTACCACCAGTAGTATGAATACCATCAGTAGTACGAATATGGCATTCTGGAACTAAAATATCTAAGTCCCATTTTTCACATACATCATCATATAAGTCTTGTCTAGCTAAGCATCGTTCACCATGAGTATAAACTTTATTTAAAGGAATACCCCAAGTAACACAGCAAAGATAGATAGCATAAGCTAAAGCATCCAATTGTAGATAATTTACAGGTTCTGGTCCTTCTACGTAAGTAGAGTATCCAGTATATCCATCGCCAATAAGTTGACTATCTTTATTAGAGCATACTGCAATACCAAAATTGCCAGTATTTTCCATATAACTATGAGCACCTTTTTCATCAAAATTTAACATTTGATGATATTGGGCACCGCCATCAATACAAAGATGATAATCATTAAATAATACAGTATTATCAACACCAGTCCAATGAGCAGTAATCATTCTATTACTAGATCCTTGGGCTTTTACAACTTCAAATAGTTCTTCTTTAGTCAAAGACATTAGTTTGCCTCCTTTATGGTTAAATAAAAATTACTTATTTTATTGTAGCATCATAATCTATCCAAGTCAAGAGGATTAGATCTAAAGTATTTTTCATTTAGCATTTTAACCATATCAGGATCTTGTAAATTTACATCCCAAGATTTATCAGCATAATATTCAGACTGTTTATATAACTCAGATTGATATACAATATCAATAGCTCTATATCTATTCCAAATTAATTCAAATTCATCTTGACTAATTGAAGTAGATAAAATGCTTCTAAGTAGCTCTTTATCTGAAATATATGTGTTAGGTAACTGCCCTTCATCTATCAGTTTAACCAATAGTTTAACTGTAGATGATACATTTAGAATTGAATAAAGATCTCTACTAGAATATCTAGTCAATGCCATAAATAATCCAAGCATTTTCGGAGATATAATAGATGCAGAATCAATAGTTCTATCAGATAATTTTAATGATCTTAAATATTCCATCATACCATTCATTTGATCAATGATTATATAATTTATCATACCATTGACCCATCTATGTTTAAACACAACTGTTTGAGTTTGAGTTAATGCTGGAATAATAAATTGTAATTGACTGGTAGATAAAATTATATTAGGATCGTAGTTTCCTTTAGTATATTGGTCCTGTATTTGAGTATAGATGATTGTTGCAGTCTCAAACGGGGCCTGAATATAATATACGTCAGGAATGTATTTACATAGCTCTTTTAGAATTGCACAATTCTGAAGCATAAATGTAGTAATCATTTCAGCTAATACCATTTTCTCAGTATTAGTATGATTATATTCTGGATAGAAATGCTCACTTCTAGTCATAGGTCCAGAAGTCTGAATAATAAATATTCTAGCATGTACTCCATAATATTTTTTATAGAATGCTCGATAATGACTACATAGGTTTACTATAGTTGCAGCTACAGAAGATCTGTCTCCGACTGCAATATCATTACGATACATCTTTCTAAATATTTGATACAAATCTATATAAATATTAACTGAAGTTGCATCACTATTAGCAAATGCTAAATTAGTCATTTCTCCTAAAGTTTCATATTTTATATAGTTTGCGATAATTATACTTTCAGCATTTAATAAATGCTTAGCTTGATAGCTTCTTCGTTCCATTTAACTATTCCCACAGTTCTTACAATGAATTGCTCTATTTAACTTAGCAAAGCATTCATCACAAATACCACTAAACATAATTTTCGATGGATGTCCTTGAGATTTACCACAGAAAACACAATGGAATGGAAGTTTTTCAGCTTTAGCTATACGCTCTAAGCAACTATCACATGCCATGATTTTCATATCTCTAACATCACGTTGTTCAATCTTATGGCAGAATTGACATTCAAAATCCCAATGATCTACAAACTTAGGAGATTCATTTTTAAATACACAAGTTTCATAGATACATCTACCATTATCATTTCTATAAACACATGTAGTTCGTTCACATGGCTCAAACTGTTCATAAGGTGGCTGTGTTCTATTTTTTATCTCTTCTTGATTGTCCGGTGTAAATCCCGCCATTTCTTATCAATCCCTTCTTTTCTTTTTGATTCAGCTAATGCCATAAGATTCTTAGCCAATGTACTTGTCTTTTCAATCTCTGGCCAAATAGCCGCTGCAAATTCTTCTACACAATTATTTACTAATGTAAGATCAAATTTAGCATTCATAATATCTTACCTCCTTCTTAAGATTATAATATATAATCCTCTAGGATTTAAACTTATTGAAATCAAAATATGTAACTTTAGATGTATCCATATCTTTGGTTTCCATACGTTTGATTGTGTTAGTATATTGACTTCTATTATAAAGCATATTCATATACTTAAGATGAACTTCCACTCTAGGTTTAATAGAATAATATTTTCTAACTGTACCATCTACTACAAGAGTATCGTCCAGCCATATATTAGAATTAAACATATCAGAATATTTCTTTCCAATATTATCCCAGTCAGGTTTATTAGTTGGTCTAATTAAACCAATTTCTGCTAGGAATATATCAGTTGTATTGAAAGAATTAGGGGTCTTAACGAATGCATTGAATTCTACATCACATGGCGTATATAATAATTCTTGCACTTGATTTAATTCACCTGAATCTAATAGTCTACGCATATACATATTATCTTCTTTACCAGTAATAGAATATACGTGGACAAATTGAGAGTTAGCCATTGCCATATTAGCTAAGTTATATCTATTAACTATTCTAAACCTAGGACGTGGAGATCCTTCAGGTTCTTCAAATAGTACTACTTTTATATCAAGGAAATCTAAAGTATTCATCATTCGATTTCTTTTTTCTAAAATTTCTTGTTGCTTCTTAGGAGTGATATTATATTTATCATACATCCACTCCAATCTATCTTGAAAGTTTTCTGGTATTTCACCATACTTTTCTTCATATTCATAGAATTTCTGTTTTCTATTTTTCATATATTCACCTCGACAAATAAAACGAGTTAAGGTATCTAGTACCTTAACTCAATGTTTTATTTATACTAGTTTTTACCAAATACACGGTTAGTGATAAGGTTAGCAACGTAGTTGTTGACTCTAGTCGAAATATTATATGGTAAGTTAGCTGCAGCTTGTTCTTTAAGAGCAGCATACAATCTAACTGTACGTGAAATGTCAGGTTCATTGATGTTTACACCAGCAATATTAGCTAGATATGTCATCAATCCGACATTACCAAATGCATTACCTGGCCCACCTAAGATAGTTTCATTAGAAATTGTTAATTTACTATATAAATCTCGAATATCTAATGATACATCTACTGTTGTAGGAAGACCATCAATTGTCCATCCGCCTTCAGATCCTTTTTGAACTGACATGGAAAGAAGTCCCATATCTACATTAAAGAATCCACGATAGAATGCTCTAACTAAGAATGGAGATACATACCCATTTGGAGATACTTGTCTTGGTGCACATAATGCAATTAGATGCATCAAAGGTACACCAATATTTATAAACCAAGATCTCCGATCATAGTCAGGAGATACTAATTTCATATTAACCGAATAGCTAGTAGAATAAGAAGAATCTGCCCATAATTCAGGGAATTCTAATTTACCGCCAGCAAATACAGTTCTAGTACCATTCATGATCATACCCATGAATCCAGACATAGTTCCAGTACCAGCATTCTTTGTCATGGCATCGACATTAGGTGCTGCACCATTAAGTCCTTTACTCATGAATACATCAACATCAAGTCCACTAATACCAGTAAGGAATTGAACTTCCCTACCAACATCAGACATGCCGTTTAATTTATCTGCAAGAATACTCTTAGTAGATTCATTACCAAAGCTTTCAGAAATTTGAGTTTCTGAATTTAGATAGAATCCTACACCGCCATAATATGAATAGTTATGAGCAAGTGCATTATTAGATCTTTCGAACCAGTTTATAGTTCGAATAGTTTGACCTTGATATTTTTGGTCACTAATACCTAAGAAAATAGATAGTGCAGTACACATACTGTTTACGTATCTATAATATTCTTCAGCTTCGAATTGAAGAGTATAATAACGCATCTCTTCATTCTTTTTACCTTTGATATCATTAACTCCAAAAGCAGAACCGAATAGATTACCAAGTATAGACTTTCTCTTTTCATCACTATATCCAGCCATAAAATCTGGAATGCCTGGAGTTAATACTAATAATGGCATTTTAGATAATATCTTTTCATAATATTTTCTACCATAATTGGTGTTACCATTATTTTTTATTCTATTATCAGCTAGGGACATCCATTGATATGGAAGACCCATAACTGTACTTAATTCATTAATAGAGAATTTTAATCCTCTAGTTGTATTTCTAATAAAGTCGCTATTATTAGCTCCTTTAGTAATAGTAGCATAAAGTTTATTAGCTCTATCCGATGCAGCTTTAATTGCAGATTCATAAGTTTTCTTATCAATCCCAACTGCACCATAGAAAGTATCAGTTAGAGTTTCAACTAAACTTTTAGGTTGGGGAGGTTTCTTAGCTTCAGATTTAGCTTTGGCTACAGTTTTTGCAGCATCAAGTTTTAATGTTTTATTATCATTATTGGATCCAGTATTTCCGCCTAATCCAGATTTTGCTCCAGCAAATGGATCTCTAACCTCACTCCAAGAACCACTTTTTTGTCCATTAACAATACCTAAAGTTGGATTAGTATAATTTACATTTACATCATCAACAAATATTTTAGGATTATCAAAGGGATTAGCCACTTTAAAATATTTATCCAGGGGTAGTGCAGCTCCCCCTGTTAATTTCCCAAGTCTACTGTTTCTTCACTAAAGTTAGGATCGTCACTATGAGAAATAAGTTTTAAGTCTTTAGTCCAAACCCAAGTTTGAATGCCTTTTGGGTAACCAAGAAGAGCTAATTGATGGGAAGAATCGAATAGGCAAAGACGATGAATCTTTGGTTCATATTCTTGCTCAGGTAACGGGCGATTATATGCATCTAAAGCGCCTTTACGAAGCATAACTAAGTCATTATGCTTAGCAGTTTTAGGATCTAGAGATGGGTAATCTTCGAATTCCATACATTCTTCAAAGTATTTATAAGTACCACGCATAGATTGGAATCTAACATAGCCTTTTTCAAATTTAATCCAGATATGATCTACTGGAGTTGGATCACTACCATCTGCATGGAAAAGCAAACCTGGCATTACATATTCAGCATGTACCACTTGTCCTTTACGAACAACGGATATTGCTTGAGCATAATCATCAGGAGCTTTACGTACATAGATAGGACCTTTAATACATTTATATTTTTTATCATAAACCATTAAGCCCATAATATTGCCTCCATTAAATAATTTATATTAATATTATTTGGATGTTGTGGGACCCTATATATTTGGGTCCCATTTAACTCCCATAATATCTTTTACATGTCTATCTAATTCAATTAATACTTTATTGATACCGCCTACAATCAATACAGATGATACCATACGAGCATTAACCGATCCGACAGGTAAGAAGCTATGAATCTTTTCTTCTGGACGATATTCAGACGTAGGTTCTTCTCCTTTAGGGAAGATTTCTTTTACTACACCTTTCAATGCGGAGAAGTATACTAGCTTATCACCAACAGACATAGAATCTTTATATTTAATATAGAATTCTACCAATACTTTACCTTCTGCATGTTTTAATTTACCAATAGCTGGTAATACACCAGAAGTACCATATTGACTTCCATCTATACCAATTTTAGCCAACTTAGATTTCATCTTTTCAACTGGTGTGTCGAATTTAGATACAAACTTAGCTAAAGATTTAGACATTTCTGATTTATCTACAGTGGAGTATACTTTAATATCTTGAAGTACACCTGTTACTTTAGATTTAATTAAAATTTTACCTAAATCGTTTACTAAATCTTTAGAATCAGAATTCTTTTCAACCATTTTAGCGATGATATCTGTAGCATCTTGATCTTCAAATGAAGATCTATATGACATGATAGTTTGACCTTCTTGTAGTTGAGATCCAACTTCTAAACATTCGATATCAATATCTTTAGCATCTAATAAAGTATCTACTTGAAGTACAATTTCAGATGCCATCTTTTCAGATAGATCATGAGAAATGATAGCACTATCTTCAAAGCCTTTTTCAGTATGCATAATAGCAATCTTAGTTAAAGTACCAATATTGTAAGCTAAATTGCCTTCACCTACAGTATCAGAGTAGCTAGATTTATCATAAGCCACAATATCTCCAGCTTTTACTTTATCTCCAACTTTATAGTTTTTACTTGGATCGAGTTTAATAGTTATAAAGAAACCACCATCGGAGTTCTTTTCAACTTTTTCTCTAAGATCTACAAATTCACGTATATTATCATCATTCTTAAGAATAATATAATCATCAGTGACTTCTTCTACTATAGAATTAGATTTAGCTTTATGAGCAAATGTATCAGATGTTAAATATGGTAATGCTTGGTCAGCACCATTAGTTACTAATAGTGGATCCTGTTTAGTTGTACGCATACCATGTTTAGATGTCTGAATAAATGTCATTGCTGTACGGAATGGATCATCATGTGTAGTACCAAATGGAGTTAATGCTTCAGTAATAGATAGAGTGGATGCATCGGACATCTTATCTAATTCATTACCAGATTTAATATAACCCTTAGTACTAGTAATGCCCATATTAATTGTAGCTTGACGGTTAATACCTACAGTACTGGAGAAACCAGTAGACATAGATAACTTATTAAGCATAGACTTATCATAAGTACGTTTATCTAAGCTATAGCTTCGGTCAGAGTTCATACCAGATAAGCCTTTAAAGGTTACTGTATTTGCAGACTCTAATTCCAATAGCGGAGATAACTTAGATAGATCACTAGTTGTAACATCTGCTAAAGCCATATCAATGACCGCGGATTGTTTCATAGTCATCTTAGCATCTTTACGATTATTCTTAATTTCTCGTAAATATTCACCATAAGAAGTTGCTAAAGATTTATATAAGAAATGAACAAGACGTTCATTAGTTCTAAATCTATTACCTGTGATATCTACATGGCGATTATATTTATTAGTAGTCAATAAAGAACTTGCATATGCTAATGCTTCTAAATATGTAGTTGGGAGTTTATAAGTTTTACAAACTTCAACTGTAATTGGGTCCATCATTAAATTAGCAAATGAATCTAAACCATCTGCTCTGTTACGGCTACCAAATTCTTCAAGCATATCTAACCACATAGCTTTTCTATCAATATCAGTAACTGAATAATCTTCTGTAGGAAGAATCATCAATCCATTAAATAATAGAGAGGCTTCATCGTAATTATTATCATGATCGAAGAATTTCATAAATCCATCGTTAAATTTAACATAGGTTTTAGTATCTGTTGGTCTCTTTTCACTGAATTCATATCTGATTCCAGCTACTTCTAAAGCTTTAGTCAAACCAGCAGTATATGCCATAACTACAATAAGAGGAATCTTACCATTCAAAATACTTGCTTGAGAATAAGTTAATCGTTTTCCTGGTTTATCGTATTTTCTGATCAACGGGGCTAACTGAGTGCACATGAAAGCTATAGATTTAGCCACATTATTATTTTCAACCATTATAGGTTCATTATTACCAGTGATACCAATAGTTAATTTAGTTTCATCTACTTTAATTTTCTTTTCGATAAGTTTATCTCTAAGCTCATCTTGGTTAAAGTAAATTACACCACCAGATTTGAATGTAATCTTATTGAAGAATTTTGCTAATTCTACATATTCCATAGGTAATTCATACTTAGTACAAATCTTAGCATTATTACCAGTTTGGATTTTAGCTATCTTATCATAGATATTTTCTTTTTCGTAATCGTTATATAGTTCTTTAGGTTCACCATTTTCAATAAAATAATTCAATGCTTTGATTAAATTATCTACATTGGAGTTTAGTTTGCCAGCTTGACCATAACGAGTAATGAAAATTTTATTATAGTTAGAAACAACTTGAACTGTATCTTCATCAGTCTTAATGATAGGAAGATTTACAAGTTGTCCAGGAACTACCTTATCATTACCGCGTAAACGTAAGAAACGATTATTGATTATCTTAGGCATATCAAACTTAATAGTATGACGTTTACCTAAAGAATCTTCTAAATGGACTGTGTATGTAATAATAGCATCCTCAGAAGTAGATCTATCTTCTTGAGTTACATCTATTACTGACATTGGAACGTCTTTATTTTTTGAGAAAGAATAAATGCATTGCATAATATCCGCATCAATATTATAATCTTTCTCGAAGTTTGGTTTCTTAAGATCTTTCCACTCGTCATCTATACTTTCAACATGTTTAGTTAAATCTGTAGATTCTAGCGGTTTATCTTCAGTCTTAACCAATTCACTGATTGGGGTGTTATTCAATCTTTCTCTTAGGAATTTATCATTAAGAGAATCTAAACGTGCTTTACGTGTTGCAGAAATTTTGAATGTATCATCTTCATCATCTACTGCTTGAAGAATTAATTCTTTAATTCTTGTAGATTGATCTATTTCTTTTTCTGCATCTTCTTTGGAGATATTCCAAGATACAACTTTATCAACTTCTGAAGAAATTTTATCAGCTGTAGATTTCTTATCTTCAGCTTTAACTTTTTTAATTTCATCTTCCGTTGGTTCAGCTTGTTTACCAGATAATGATTTGATTATTGTAGTATTTTGAGCATCTTGTGCACCTTTAACATCTAAGTTATTTACTTCGATATTAGTATCACGTTCAATCTTATCAATAACTACAGTTTTGATATCATCTTTATCCTCAGGTACGTTATCTTCAACTGGTTCATTTCGATGCATCTTAATAATATTAGCCTTGAATAAATTCAAGTTTTTATTATCAAGATCTTCTAATCTTAATTTAAACCAGCCAAAGTTATTCATGAAAATAAAATCAATTCCAAATAGATTAGACAAAGATTCTTTTGGCTTCTTAAACAGTCTATGAATCATCGTAATTGGATTAACAAATTTTTGATGATTAAATAACATCGTCGAAGGAATATCTTGACACCAATCATTTACTGGAACGATTACTGTTTTTCGTTTATAAGATTTATATTCAGGATTATTAATAAATCTACTGAATAGTGCATACATTAAATCTATACCTCTATCTTGAGTGTATTTATTATTATTCAAGAATAGGTTATGATAATAAGAGTTATCTATAAATAGATTTCTATTATTATATTTCTCAATCTTAGGATAGAAGAATTTAATATTAGGATTATTGGATTTAACAAAATCTCTAATCTTTTTAAGCTCAGAAGCTGTCTTGATTCGTTCTTTAAATAGGATTTGTTTCAATCTACTATTTATCATACTTTCAGGAGTAGCTTCATTAAAGAAAAATAAATTATCCGAATCTTGATAATAAGATTCGGTTATCATTGGGTGACCACTTACTACAGAAGAAGAAAATGGCTCCTCAATATCCATTGATTCATTTTTAATAATTCCATTCTTTAGAGAGTAAAATACTTTCCATTCCATATAGTATGAATTAAACATATTTAAGTTTTCCATCATACTGGAATTCATAACTCTAAGAGAGGATTCTATAGTTGGAGTCAATAAGAAAATTGCACTCCCAAAGCGTTTATTTTGTTTCACAAATGGTGTGAAAAAATGGGTTTTAAGTAGTCTAAAAGGTCGCACCTTATCTACGTTTATAGGCATCTTTAACCCTCCTTTATATTAATCTATTGTTGAAGAAATAGATGTTAATATTCTAATCGGTGCTAACATCATAATAGTAGATATATCGAAATTAAATGAAAACTTTTTAACAAGGTCGAGAAGTGATAGAAGATATAGTGAGTGTGTGGTAGTATTAGACGTATTTACCAATCTTATACATCTTTTAACTCTCAATAAATAGCGTTCTAACAGAACTATCATTTATACTCAACTATAATCATTAATGGTTTGGGCCTTAGCTTATTAAGTGGGGTGTTAGGATACTATCTACAGAAATCTTGATGAGGTATAATTAAGAAAAACTTTTTAACTATTTTTAATCATAAAACTGTTACTATAAAAAATATATGTTAAGACCAAAATGACTCTCTTCTTAATTATACCATGATAAATAGCCTATAGGTCTTCACGATCTATAGGCTATTTTTTTATTTAAATAATACAGCTGATACATTTAAGTAATCTATTTAGACAGTTTGAGGTATAAATATGACTACTAAAGTAAAAAATAAAGATTCAAACAATGATAGTAAACATGATTTCATTTTAGAACTGTCTAGAATGACTCATAAAGAAATTAATGATTTAATTAAATCAAAAGGCAAGCCGCCTAAATTGGTGGAAGCCATTATCCATTTAGATGAATGGATTGACTAAGTTAAAGAACGTCTTTTGACGTCTTTATATATAATTATTTAAGGAGGATTCCGTTATGGAAAAAGTGGTTGACCTAATTAAAGAGGTTAAAGAGAATTTGACTCATGCTTCTTCTTCTCATAAAGATGAAGTACGTGTTATGCGAGCATTCTTAAATGATACTACTTATGAAGTTGGGGTATATGATAAAACTGGTAAAGTTGGCACAGTAGCTCCAGCTAAAGAATTCCGTAGTATTATTACAAATGCAATTGTTGCTACAACTAAAATTAGCAAAGATGAAGCCGAAGGTCTAGTTTCTACTTATGAAGCTAAAAAATCTGATGCGGAAAGTATGATTGCGATCTCTAAAGAGTTCTTAAATACATACTTGCAGACTAACCGTAAAATTAGTCTTGGTGGACGAGAAAAATCGAATGTATCTTTCATTAAGAAAGAAATCAAAGCATCTACTAGAACTTATCCTAAACAAGTTGGTGTTGATGCGGCTGGCAAACCTGTTTATGAAAAAGCAGAAATCAAAGTTAGCCCTTATGACTCTATTAAGGTATCTAGTCCATGCCCAACATGGATTAAAAAATAATTAGAGCTGAACTATAAAGTAATTTCTTGTATTTTATTATTAAGTATAAGAAGTTATACCGTTCACTCAAAGATAATATATTCATCACCACCCATAGGAGTTAAACTCCTATGGGTATATTATCTTTTAAAAAACTTGCTACATATAGGTAGTATGAGCTTGACTCACTCATACTGTGATTCATATATATTTTCCTTATAATTTTTCTAGTTTTTCATTTTTTATTTTAACTCCTGTTCAAATATTAAATACTTACTCCCGATATCCCCCAAGGCTCTGCACAACGGCCTTGGGGGATATTTCCCTCTTCTGCTATTTTTATTACTAACATTTTAGTGTAGGATTATTTTACTCAATCATCTTACACACACCTTCTTTCTGCACAAATATAGTGTGCGAATCGTACAACCCTAAAAAAAATTGAAAAGCATATATTTAGCCCAAGGATCCTAGATGATCCTTGGGCGATATATGTCTTAAAATTGAACATATTGATAATTTGAAAGAAAGGAGGATCCAATATTGGGGCTCAAGATTACAAATTATCTTAAGAATTTAGGTAAGTCAGTTAAGTATGCTGCTACCGAAGATTTCAAAACCAAATACGAAAATGTATATGAAACTGTAGCTGCTCCTAGCGGTGTTGCTAGAGACACAGTTAAAGCTATAGTTAATTATAAGCAAACTATAAGACGAGCACAAGATTATCTTCGTAAATCCACGATTTATGATGTATCTAATACAGCTCTTAAGAATGCTAAAGCCGATCTAAAGTCCGGTAAATTTTATAACATGGATCGTGTCAATAAATCATTTGGCATTGATGAAGATTTTGACTGGAACTTTGACGGCGATGATGATTTTGAATCGAGCGGTTCAGAATCTTCCAATATGACATTTGGGGAAAAAGCTATCACTTCCTCTATAGATGCTTCATCTAGAGCAAGTGCAACTCAAATCTCCAACTCAGTATTTGATGCAGCCAAATATCAAGCTGAGGTTGCTAAACAAAATACTTCGTTCATGTTTGTACAACAAGAGCGGTTATTTGGTAATCTTAATAATAGTATTACTAGTCTTCATGGTACTCTTGGGGATATGCAAAATTTCCTAACAGGACCTTTGCATGCTCATATTAATAACTCAACTAAGTTCTATGAAGAATCTACTAAATACCAACGTGAAAATAATGCCATTCTGAAAGAACTCTTGGATATGGAACGTATACGTTTCAAAGAAGAGGACGAAGACAGAAAGGCCAATCAACGTAGACTTGGGCGTGGACTTCGCACCGATATAACAGATATCGTTACTGGTGGAGTAATGAACTGGTCTTCTTACTTTAAACAAGTAGGAAAGAATATTATGAGCCAAGGGGATGAACTTGGTCTTGGAATGATTAGTAAAGAGATGATGATGTCCTTTGCTACAAATCCATTACAAATGATCCCTTCGATGCTTGTATCTCAAATGATGGGTAAACCATTAGAACGAGCAATCACAAGTTTCAATAAAACTTTAGGAAGCGTTTTCAATCAAGTTAATGCTGACTTAAAGAAATCTGGTAAAGAATCAGATAGTCCATTTGCTAGTCTATTGGCTAATATTTTCGGTGTTGATATTGCTAGTAAAAGTAAGATAGATACTTCTGCTTACAATAAAGGCAGAGTTCCATTTGACGGCATTACTAGAAAAGCTATTATAGAAACCATTCCTGGTCATTTAGCTCGCATCGAGGCCTTATTAGGCGGAGAAGAAAGATCTTATGATTATCAGGCTGGTAAATTTGTTTCTCGTAAAGAAATCAATAAGATTCATGAGGATACAAATAAAACCTATAGAAATATAGGCACCTCAGACTACAAGAATAAGTTAAATAATAACGTAGATTCTATGGCTAGAGCTTTAGGATTAAGTAGATCTGAAATTAAACGTATAAAAGAAGATATAGTAGAACGTGCAGTTCAATATGCTTGGGAAAATGATGGATCCATGGATGGATTCAGTGAAAGTTTCTTTGGCAATGATGCTAAGTTCGCTAGAGCTTTAGTTAAACGTACAGATAAAAGGGGTCTAGCTTCTGATGTTGCTTATAGTAAACGTCGTGAAGCTGAAGAATATGATAAGCTTTCTAAAGATGGTATCTCTATTTTATTACAGAAATTCAATGGCTCTAAAGAATCTTTAGTACGCAACAATAGTGCCAATATGCAAACTGCATTTGGTAAAAATGGCGTATTCCAAAATATGCTTACTGAATTATACTTAATCCGTACTGGAGGAATCCGTAATAAAGGTAAGCAAATCAGCAAAGGTCAGCTTCCTGATTATATTGACTTTAATTCGGTTAGAGATGTAACTGTAATTAAAGAAAAGAAACAGGTTGCACAAGCTATCGCTGCTAAGAAAGAATCTGGAAAAACTTTAGATGATTTTGATGAAAGTGCATTAGATAATTTGGCTACCACTAGCACTCCAAATGGTAAATTTGATAGTGTTACTGGAGCAAAAGGTCTTAAAGGTAAAGCTAAAGCATTTAAAGCTAATTGGAGTGATATTTGGAGAAATCCAAGATTATTCTTAGCTGAAAGTGTAGCTGCTGTTGATAGAAGTGTTTATAGTTTCTTCTTTGACCATGATAATGGAGAAAAAGACTCTGAAGGTAGACCTATAACTGGGTTCTATGATAAGATGGCTTTTGAACTCAAGAATACTTTCACTCAATTTAGGGACTGGATGAAAACTAACGTCTATGAACCTATGAAAGCTTTGGGTAGAAATGCTTGGGGTAAAGTTAAAGATTTCGGAACTAATTATGCAGGCGAATGGCTTAAGAGTGGTAAACGTGCATTTATGAGTGCAGGTGGATCTACACTTAGTCGTATTATTAATTCCTTTGCAGATGGATCATTAGCTGTACCAGAAACTGGTTTAACAACTATCTCTAAAGGCGAGTTGATTATTCCAGCTGATCAAAATCCATTTAATCCAGATAGACTTAGTGCTAACAGATCTAAAGATAGAGCAGATGAACGTAGCTTTAAAGCTAAATTATTCAACTCCATTATGTCTCATGCAGATGGCGGTAATAGTTTAGATGATATTGCTGCAGCTTATCGTAGAACTACTAATGCTGCTAATAGATCTAAAGTTGGTAATGCTGTATATAATACACTTCCACCTCAAGTTCAAAAATTCCTCGACTCTGATGATAAAACTGGAGTTGTAGCTGGATTATTGAACTATGCTATTTCTTCTCTTGGTGGAAAAGTTGATGGTATAAATTCTAAAGAGTTAGCAGAAACTGCTAAAGGTGCAACAAGTCAAGCATTTAATACTGGACTTGATAAACTTAAAGAATACTCTAAAGGATTAAATCCTGATACTGCTAAATCTTTAACTAATGATATTGAAAAATTAAGAAAAGATTCTGCTGGAGTTGCTGGACGTACTGCATTCAGTGGTACTGCTGGTTTACTTACTAGTGGAATGCTATTCGGACCTGGTGGTATATTGGCTGGTGCTGCTTTAGGTAGTGCTGCTAATCTTATTAGAGAGTCTGAGACTGCTAAGAATTTCTTATTCGGTAAAGAATTAGAAGATGGTTCTAGAGCTGGTGGTTTAATTTCTCGTAAACAACAAGCTTTAGTTAAAAAATATTATCCTTCTCTTATGAAGGGTACTGTTGCATCTTTCCTTCCTAGTTTATTATTAGGCTTTGGTCCTGTCGGTGCTTTAGCAATGGGTGGAGCATTCTCCCTTGCTCAAAATAACAGATGGGCTAATGAAAAGATATTTGGTAGAAAATACTACGATAAAGATGGTAAAGAAATCGGACGTCGTGGTGGACTATTTGGTCCTAAAGTTCAAGATTATATTAAGAAATCTATGCCTAAAATTGGTGGCTTCTCTGCTGCTACAGTTTTATTAGATCCTACTGGTATGGGCTTAGTTGGAAACCTTGCTCTTGGCGCTGGTTTAGGAATGCTTTCCTCTAGTGAAACTTTCCAAAACTTAATCTTAGGTAAAAAAGGCGAAGATGGTAAACGTAAAGGTGGCGTAGCTGGTGCTATCAAATCTGGAGTTATTCATCCATTAAAATCCTTCGGTAGAACTTTAAAAGATGACTTCTTTGGATTTATGAATGAAAACTTATTCTCTCCATTGAAGATGTCTGCTAAAATCTTTGGACAAAGTTTGATTAATAGTGGTAGGTCTATGAAGTATACTATTTCTAATACATTAGAACGTATATTAGGCGGACCTTTCAGTATGATGCTAGGTAAACGCTTTGCTGATTATATCCTTAAACCATTTGGTAATAAAATCTCCGGATTTACTAACTTCGTTGGAGGTATTGGTAAATTTGTTGGCGGTGGATTTATCAGAGGTATCGGTGGCGGTATAAATAAGCTTAATAATCGTGCAAATAGATCTATGATCATGCAAGGTAGAGCAGGTCACTTAAGTGCAGCTCAACGTCTTGAAATTATGGGCGATGAAAATTATGCATTTAGAGATCGTGATGAAATGCTCAAGAATGCAAGCTTTAAAGATCTATCACAATTAGAAGAAAGCTTATCTGTATTCCAAAGTCAATTTAGTATTGGTGGTGGAGATACTAGAAAAGCAGTTAAAGGTTTAGAATCTACCATTAAGGATAAATTATCTGCAAGTGAAGTAAGACAAATTACTAAATTTGCAGTTGCTAATGATACTCGTGGCGCAATGAGCTATATTGAAGGATTGGATTATGATAATTCTACTAAGACTAAATTAGTTCAAGCTTTCAATAAAGAACTTCCACGTATTCAAAGTGCATTAGGTAAGAAGAAATATACTTCTAAAGAATTAGCTAAAGCTAAATCTCATCTTGCTAAATATAATATAGATCCTACAGATAGACATTCTTTAGGATTTGCATTATCTCAAGTTAAAGGTGAACGTGACAGAGCCGAAGTTGCAGAAATGTTGACTAAAGGCAATGCTGCTAAATTTAGTTCTCAAGAAGCTGCAGCTACTGCAGAAGGCTTGACTAAGACTAATGATATTCTTATTCAAATCCGTGATAACTTAATTAAAGCTAATGGTGGAGAAATCCCTAAGGATGAAAAAGCTAAAACTATAATTAAAGGATTCAAAGGTAAATCAAATAGCCAACGATGGACTGATTCTAATGGAGTTACTCATTATAGAGCTACTGATGGAAGCGATAATGAGGAAGACAATGAATCTAGATCTGATCGTAAACGTGATGAATCTAATAAGGATAAGAAACAAGAAGGATTCTTTAGTAAAATCTTCAGTAAACTTGGAATTGGTAAAAAAGATGACAAGAAAGATGGAGATCATACTTCTAAAGGATTACTCGGTAAAGTTGCAGATGGCCTATTTAGTAATATAGGAACCATTGCATCTATGGGTGCAGGTTTAGCTATATTAGGACCTATGCTTCCTGCTATTAGTAAAGCAGTAGGAGATTTAATGCCTTCTATTGGAAAGATGATGACTGACACAGTTTTACCTGCTCTCGGAGATCTTCTTTGGGGTGGTTTAAAATCTGGTGCTAGTAGTATCATTGATTACATTATGGGTAATAAAACAGTAGTAGATGAAAATGGTAATAGAACTACAGTTGATGATCCTGAAGCTAGTGGTAATTTATTAACACGAGCTGGTACTGGATTAGCCGCTGGTTATATTGCTACAAAATTAATTCCTGGTGGCAGCCTAATCCGTGGCGGCGTTAAGTTAGCCGGTAAGAGTATAGGTAAAGGAGTTAAGACTGTTTGGAATGCTATAAATGGTTCAGAAAAAGTTGCAGCTGGTGCTAAAGCCGCTGGTTCTTATTTAAAAGGAGCTAGAGGTAAGAAAGTAGCAGATGCTGCTAAGAATGCCGAAAAGACTTTATCTAAAACTAAGATGTTAGAAAAGGCATCTTCTAGTAATAAAGGTATAATTGAATCTATTTCTAAGAAAATGAAATCTGGATTTGATTCTTTGAAGAGTGTACATGAAGCTGGTTTAAAATCCTTATCGGGTGCAGCTCATGGCGCTAGTGAAAAGATGGGTAAAGGTTTCCAATTCCTTAAGAAATTAGTAGCTGGTGGTTTAGAATCTATAGCCGAACACGTTCCTATCCTTAAGGGTAAGAGTGCTGGTACTATGGCTAAGGTTGCTGAATCTATTCTAAACGGTATTAAACGATCCCCTAAAGCATTAGCTAAGATTGGTGCTAAAGTTGCTGCAGCTGCTGGTTTGACTGCTGCTACAGCTGGTTTGGGTGCTATTGCTATTGCTGTATGGACAGGTGTTGATTTAGCTGCTTCTGTTGCAAATGGTAGAACTAGATGGTATAATATTGCTGGTGTACTAGCTGACGAAGAAGTCGATGATGACGTTAAATGGTTAGCTGCACTTTGTAATGGTATCGATAGTCTATTATTTGACGTTCTAGGTGGACAATTCTACTTTGATTTATTATGTGGATTATTTGATATTGATCTAAGTCAACAAAAAGCAAGAGCTATTTCTGAAATAGATAAATACAATCAATCTCAAGATAAACCATCTGGTGCTCCTAGTTCTGTATCTTCTGTAGAAGAATATAATGAAAAAGTTCTTGGTAAATCATTTGGTCAATCTGTAAAAGATTTCTTCTTTGGTAAATCTGGTAAAGGCAAAAATGCTGATCCAACAAAGAAAGATAGTAAGAATGACTCTAAGAACGGTCCTAGTTTATGGGATAGTGCTAAAAATAAAATTTCTAGTATGATGAATAGTGCTAAGAATTTTGTTAGCAATAACTATGAATGGGCTAAGAAAACAGCTTCCAATGCTATTAATAATATAGAAGACAGTTTAGGTACAAGTGAAATTGGTGGACGTATTTACAAAGCCGTTAAAGGTAAGGATTATCAACCAAATAATCCTAACTATGGTAAAGGTAAATACTTCAAACAAACTGATCCTAAATATGCTGGTATTAAATTTAATCAATATGGAGATAGCATAACTCAAACTATTGGAGATTCTGGTTGTGGACCAGTTGCCGGAGCTAATGCTCTCAGAGCGCTTGGTGCAGGGTCAATTAATCCAGTAGAAGCTTCTCAATTTGCATTAAATAATGGGTTCAAGGGTAAAGACACAGGTGTTGCTCCATCATTCTTTAATAGTTATGCCGCATCACATGGTGCTACATCATATCAAACTGATGCCGCTGGCACTATTAGAAGTTTGATGAATGGTAATCCTGTAGTATTACAAGGTGAATCTACAACTGGTTCTACTTCTAGTACACATCCATTTGGCGGTTATCCTCACTATGTAACTGCAACTGGATATGATCCAAGAAGTGGTAAAGTTACAATTCAAGATCCTGAATCAAATTCCAATAATACTAAATATAATTTAATGAGTGTATTGAAAAATACAATCTCTGCAAATGCATTTGGTAGAGGTAAAAGCCCAAGATTCGGACGTGGTAATAATGCTCAACAAATCTGGACTTGGTTGATTAATAAAGGATTTAGTACTCAAGCTGCATCCGCTATCATGGGTTCAATGCAACAAGAATCTAGCTTCAATCCAGAAGCAAGCCAAGGTGGCGGTGGTATTCAAGCTTCTATTGCTGGAGGCGAAGGCGGTAATGGTTATGGCTTATGTCAATGGACTGGTAGTCGTACTCAGGCATTATTAGACTTTGCTGGAGATAGAGCTAATACTGTAGAAGGACAATTAGAATTTATGGTTAGTGAAATGAGTGCTAGAGGTACATTAGATGCATTTAAAAATGCTTCTACTTTAGATCAAGCACTAGCTGTAATGAAAGATTATGAAGGATATGGTGACGTTGGTAGCCGTGAAGAATATGCTAGAGCTATATTCCAAAGCAATGGTAATAACTTAGCTTCTATCATGACAACTCAAGGCGGTAATAGCGGAGCTAAACCTTCAATCTTCGGGTCTTTATTTAAGCAATTTGATAATATTAGAAATAGCTATGGTGGAATGATCGATAATATGATTATGGGTAATCCATTCATGAAAAATGCTATGTCTATGCTCGGTTTAGATGGCGGTAGCAGTGGATCATCTGGTGGCCCTGTAGGCAATGGTGATTTATCTAAAGCATCTAAATGGGCACAATCTATGGTTGGTCAAGAAGGTTTTGGTAATAATGGATGTACTACATTCGTTAATAAATATCTTGAACAAGCTGGAGAAAATCAAATTAACTATTACGTTCCTACAGCTGAGACTGATGCTCATAATAATACACCTTATGCTTTCAAACCTGCAAATATGGGTGGTAAACAGGGTGATGTAGTATTACTTAATACTTTAACATCTGACCCTGAAGCTGACCATGTAGTAATTGCAGATGGCCAAGGTGGTTATTGGGGTAACTCTTCTAGTAAGAATCTTATTGTCCATGGTAATATTGCTAATGACTTTGGTGCAGATAACATCAATGGTTATATTGCCACAGGTGGAGATGGTAATGGTAACGTACCTTCCGGTGCGGCTAAACGTAGTCAAAAGGAAATCCTTGGAGATTCTAGCTTAGATTACGGTATGGGTAAACATGCTATCTATGGTAGAGCTAAAGGTGTTCCTCAAGAAGTACAAGCCGTAATTGAAGGTAATACTAAAGCTATCGATTTCAATAAGAATGCTGCTAAAGCACAAGTTAAATATGGTAGAGGTACTGAATCTGACAATAGTCTTGAAATTCAATATCTTGCTGCAATTTATGAAGAGCTTACTAAGATCACTGGTAATACTTCTGGTATTAACGGAATGGTTGCTTCTCAAGCTCAAACTGAGCAAAAAGTTAATTCTGTACAAACTGGTTTACAAGAATCAATTGCTGGTATAGGTAATTACCTAAACAAGAAAATTGAAGATGTATCCGATAATGTACATGGTCAACTTAATAAAGTAACAAAACATGTATCTGGTAGCACAATAAATAAATTACAATATTTAGCATCTAAATAAAATATATCCCCTAGGATCATAGAAATCCTAGGGGAATTTTATTTGTTTCATGTAAAAAAATACACAACTAACAACCATGTAATAAAATTATGTATGAGGGAAGTAGGCATGATAAGACCTAGCACCCGACCTTTGGCACAATTGGCGAAACTCCCGCCATAAGACTTGCTGGTAATGCGTTCAAACGGACACGTTTGTTCCCTAAAAGCCCCAGAGTCTCCTGTCAAGGATATGCCTAATAAGGCAAAAGCTCCGGCTTTTTCGTCCTTATTTTGCGTCCTTGATGGGGGGGAGGGGGGCAAATTATGAAATAATAATTATATAGCCTTCTATGAGACGAGCGGAGTGCGGACGAGAGACGAGGAAAATAGAAGGCTATATAATTAATATATTTGATATCATTATAGTTCGTGAGAAAGTACCGTCTTTTTACAAAAGACTATATTTGATTATCAATTAAAGTTATATATTATAATTCTGAAAGTATCAATTAAACAGTATAAGGAATTAAATTCCTTATACTATATATTTTTATTCAATTATTATAGTTAGAATATTCTATTAAAAGATATTCAGAAAAGAAGAATAGGAGAATGTATCAGAATGAAAAAGTATTTATCTTCATTACCTTTCAATCATATAGTTACATTTGAAGGTACAGATTGTAGTTTTAAAGAAACTAATGCTAATAAGCTAAAAGATTATATTGAAAACGAATTAGGATATAATGCTATTGTATTTAGTTTTCCTAATTATTATAGTCATAGTTCACATGCATTAACTACCTATTTTAAAGAAATACGAAAGTATAAAGAATTATCTCCTAAGATGATCAATATGCTTTATGTAGTAGATTTCTTTATCACTTGGTATAGACAGATTAAACAGTATTATGATAAGAAGTATATTATTATCTTTGATAGATGGTATTATTCAAATATTTATTATCAAGGAGTACGTGTATTAAAGTCCGTAGTAGAAGATCTGAATAAAGATAATATTGGAAAATATATTCATAATGAAAAGCTAGTAGAATTTATTAATGAATATGAAAATATTATTAAAAATGAATTTGGATTAGTAGATACAGATATTATGTTTAAAATGATTCATAGTAAACGATCTACTCGCGGTCTTATTGCGGAACGAAAATCGGAAAACGATATTAATGAAGGTGAAGTAGATTATTTGGAAATGGTAAATAATTTATTTAAGCATTTATTTATTGATAGTAATTTCGTAGTTAAAGAAATTGAGTTAGATAAATCGGAAGATGAATTTAAAAACAAAGAAGAAGTATTTAGGGAAATTGCGTTAGAGTTTAAATGTAATTTAAACTATCGTTTAGATAAATGGAAGAGTGAGCAAAGTGAAATTGTTAACGAAGCTTAAAACTTTATTTACTCGTGATGAAGTTAAGCAAGAAAACTTAAATGTAAAATTAGGATTAGATGTAATTCCTCTTTTTTGTAATGAAATTGAAGATGATTCGCATTATAATCTTATTAACGTATTATTTTATTTAGACTTTGATGAAACTAAAGTTAGTATTTTAGACTTGTTAGCGTATGGTAGTTATGACCATAGAGTTCATTTGTTTAAAATAACTTTAGAGAATTTAATTAAAATGCGATTAGAGCAAGAGAATTCTTATATTGTAAAAGAGTTCTTTTTGCGGATTGCGGTCGGAAGTGATTCATTTAATATTGTTGATAATGAACTTGATGAAGAATCGATTAAACTATGTGTAGTTGATATCATTAGTAAATATTCTTCTTATAATTTATTAAGAGCATATAATGCTAATGAAAATTCCGAAATAGATATTCCATGTGTTGATAGATTCATTTATGAACTAAGACAGACTTGCAAAAGTTATACGTATGATTATACGAAGTACGTTTTAGCTAAAATTATAATGGTTAGAGTTCCATTGTTTTATTTGATTGATTTATTTAAATTAGCTGAAGATATTTGGTTTGAAGTTGATTATGATAAACCTCATGATTGTAGACGATATGGATCTAAAATGACATACTTCTTTGAAGGAAAACAATTTGGTTTGAATGAAGAAGAAGTTATATATTCCATCATAAATATGAGTAAAGGTAATATTTTGACGTATATGAGTACACTTCCACTTGGTGTATCCGTAAACGTCGAATTATCAACAAGCCTTGATCGTATTCTTACCTTCTTGGCTACATCTGGGAACGATGATTTGAAAACAATCATTAAAGATGAATTATTAGAAGGTGTTTTTGATGAAAAAGACTTAGAATCTTTAAGATATCATGCTAAAGCAACTGATGAAGAGATTGAGTATGATATTGATGAAGAAATTGATGAGGTAGTTAGTTATACCGTATTGGAGGACGATGAAAATGCTTAGTAGAGATTTATCTTCACTTGAAATGAAATTTATTAGAGAAATTGAAAGTGGAATGAGAGATAAATCTTGTACACGTTTTAGACCAAAAGCAGAATTCTTTTCATTTGAATCTGACACTAATAAGATTCCTCATACAAGTTATCATATTGAAACTGATAAGAAGTTTACGATTGTATTTGATCATGGTGTTTTGGAAATCGAATATAATCGCGAAGAACGAAGATGGATTGCTAACTCTTTAGGATATACTTTTAAAGATATTGTAGAGATGACTGCAATCTTAGGATTCATTGAATCCAAAATATTATTATTTAATATTAAACAAGAGGAGAAAGAAAATGGTTGATGATGAAAGAGATTTTTATTTTATAGCATTTTATTCAAAGAATAAAGATAAACTAAATGAATTCCATGATAATGCTAAAAAATATTTAGAAACTGATTTTGATATTATTAGTATTGGAGATATTGAAAATTTTGATGGATCTACTTATAAATTCAAAGTTATTTTGGCTAAAGATAGATTCACTCATTTATTTGATATCGAAGATATTCTTCAAGAAAAATATTATGGTGTATTCTTTGACTATCGTGTCGTTCATAATACAACTGGTATTATTTATGAAAATAATGAATACAGTAAAATTCTTCCACCTAAACGGTATGTATTAAGTAAAGCCATTAAGATGCCAATTGATGGTAAGATCGAATACAAAGTTAGTGATTATTATTATGCAGAAACTAGAGAAGAATTGTATGATATGATCTTCCACTTGTATGGTCTTATTATTAATAATCTAAAACAAATTCAAGAAGCATCATTTGAATTAGTTAGATATCATTTGGTTAAGAAAGATGGATACATTAATAATATTTATCCACTTGATGATGAAATCATTGATTTCTTAGAATTGGATATTAATAAGGATAGTCATCCATTTATGGAAAGAACGGGGAATGAGTAAAATGCTAAAAGTTCATACGCATTGGGACGGCACTTCTAATTCATTCATGTTTTATGGTGATTACATGAATGAGTTAGAAAAATTTCATAGCCTATTATGTGATGGTAGTATCTTAAAATATATTTACGAACGTAATCCATTATTGAGTGAGCAATTTGACGATTGTATAATTAATTACGTTAGTGATTTCGAATATAGTCCATTGTATGGTATTTATTTTGAATTAGACTTCGATTCTGATGGTCAATTATTTGAAGAAATTGATATGGTATTGGAAGAAATATTCAATGGTAAGATTAATTACGTTGCTTTAGTTCATGATGAAGAACGTGGTATATATGTAAATACAGACGAAACTGGTGATTTCTATACTACACGTTATAAACGAGTCAGAGCTCATGAATCTGGCGAATTTGATAGAGAAAGTGATGTTGCTTTCTATTCAACTTTCAGTAGCTTAAAACAAGATGTACTTTTAGAGCATCCAGATAATGTGCCTGAATTGTTAGGTATCACTAAATTTGATGATCTTGAAGGTGCTTTAAGACGTATTGATTTTGATAAGGAATATAAAACTTATATTTATCAATATGCTAGTGAAATTTAATATTAAATAAAGGAGTTAAAAAATGGCTAATTATTGCTACAACGATATTACAATTTGTGCTAAAGAGGAAAATCTAGTTAATTTAGAATTTCTTCATACTAATTTAGTATATTTATTAGAGTCAGATCGTAATTGTAATACTGTATTTAATAAATTATTAGAAAGCTACGAAAAAGAAGAAGTTCTATTTGATGGTAGAGATAGTGTCGAGTGGTTTATGGATGAAATTGATTGTAATGGTAATGACACATACAATTTTACTATAAGTATTGAAAGTGCTTGGTCTCCAGTTATTTCCAAAATTGAAGATATAGTTTATAAACTATATGATGGTAAATTATGGTGTGTCGGAACTGCCGAAGAACCAGGATTTGATATCTATATAAATACTGATGATACTGGTGAATTCTATGAAACTAGATATCGTTTAGTACTTTATAAAGATAATAACTATCATGACTGGTATTTAGATGATATTACAGATTTAATTAATCATGTAAATAAAATATATGATGAAAATAACTATGGAGAAATCATGGATATATCTTTAGATGCATATGAAGTTAGTGAATCAGTAACTAAATTCAATAATTCCGAATTAGCTAAATCTAAAGAAATGGAAATTGCTATTTATACATTTGAAGACAGTGCATCTTATGAATAATAAAAAACATTATGATAAACTCTAAACAAAGGAGGTATCATAATGCGAAATCCATATATGCTAAGTGATGTAAATAGCATGAATGATGGACCTCAGATTATTAAGTTAAATAATCTACCTGAATATGATTTACAAGATTGGAATCTTGCAGATCAAAAAGATTTTAATAAATTTATTGCTGAATTAGAAAAGACTGTTAGATCTTCCATCGAATATCAGCAATATATTCAGTATCTAAGAAATGCATTCAATATGAACAGCTGTGCATTTTATAGAAACGTAACGAACGTACCTAATCCTAAGATAAAAATCCATATTCATCATGAACCTATAACTTTATATGATATTTGTCTTATTATATTCAGAAAGAGACAAACTCTTAATGAACCTATAGATGAAGAATCTATTGCTAAAGAAGTTATGTGGAATCATTATAATGGATTTGTGGGATTAATTCCATTATCCGAAACAGCTCATGAGTTGGTACATAATAATTATTTATTCGTACCATGCACTCATGTATTTGGGGAATGGAAAGAATTTGTAAATATGTATAAATCATATTTTACATTAGATCAAATTGATTTATTGAAAGATATTGAATCTGCATCTGAAATGTATACAAGTGACAGAGCAAAATATCTATTTGATAAACGATTTACTTATGTGGACGACAGTGGAGCATATGATCTTCCTGAAAAAGAAAAGATCATTCAAATGCTAAATGATCGGAAACAAGAATTATACAATTCATTGTAATTTTATAATAATAACCTACAACATATAGATAAAAAATAGACCACGTAGATTTATATAGAGCAATAGTAGATTAGCGTCTCTATTCCAAATTATAAATCTGGTTCTATATGTTGGAATTAATCTAATGAGGTGAACAAATGAAATTTGACGTTCTAAAAGAACTATCTGAAAACTACGCATTAGAAAACACTAATTCCAGTGCCATTACAGAAGCAAAACATGATCTAAATAATATTCTAGAACAAGTACAAGATGTTTCGGTGGTTCAATTCCCAGTCGAAGCTGTACCAGTGTTTGAATCCACTAAGGACGATGGGTCTAAAGTTCTAGTAGTAGATGCTTATGATCTTGGTAGATTTATGGAAGCTACCTTGGAAACGGATGCTTTAGTTGCTATCGAAAAGATTAAAGACGCCAACGGCGCAATTATTCCAGACGATGCGAAGTTTGCAATTCTTATTGATAAGAAACGCTTAACTGGATTAAAAGAAGTAGCTGAAACTAATCCTGAATCTGGGCTTGTAAATGTTGGTCATGCGACTAACTTATTGCAGGATGTTATCAATAAAGGCATTGAATTAGTAACTGCTAAAAAAGAAGAAAAATAAAATTATATATCCCCTTGGAGATCAACTCCAAGGGGGATTTTATTTTTTAATAATATTTTTCACAATATATTATAAGTGTATAAAGGAGGTGAAAACTATGATAAAAATGGAAAATGCAATCAATATCTTTACAGATGCATCTGTATTAGGTAAAATAGACAAACATAATAAGAATAAAGTATGTGGTGGTGCTATAGCTGTAGACTTTAATAACGGTAGAATGAAAGAATACCATTGTATTATTGATAGATCTACAAACAACTATGGTGAACTAACTGCATTAGGACTTGGCATTCAATTGGCAAGTATTTACAAAGATACTTATGAGAGAATTAATATATTCTCTGATAGTAAACTATCCGTTATGAGTCTACGAGAGTGGATTTATGACTGGATTAGAAATATGAATCAAAATTATAGATTATTATCCTCTACTGGAGCAGAAGTAGCAAATCAAGATCTTATTATCAGAATTACTGATAGTATAATTGATAACTTCATTCCAGGAAAGCATAGAATTAATATCTATCATTGTAATGGTCATATTTATAGTCCTAAAGACTATTATAAAGCAGTGAGAAGTTTATCTTTGAATTTTAAATATAGATTATCTGAAGAAGAATTTAAGATGCTTCAATACTATATGAAGATTATTCAAAGATGGAATAATTATATTGATGAATCAACAAGAAGTTCATTACATACCATGCAATACGGAGTAGAGTATTTTGCTGATGTTGGCACTCTAAAACAATGTATGGAATATCCAATGACTTATGATTTATTAGATCAATATAGTAGAATTGTATCTAACTCTTATCAACTCTAATTAGGAGGTATATTAAAATGACAGTAGCTACACTTTTTAAGAAAAATGGCGAAAATATTACAGGAAACTTCGATGAAGGTAGATTGATTACTGATGGATTCTTCATGTTAACTGATGAAAATAATGTAATTCATCTTTATCCAAAAGAAACTATTGAATATTTTGCTCTAACTAGTAATATTGAAGACTATGCTGCTTATCTAGATCAAAAAGGCATTAAAATTGATAAAGGTATTAATAAATTTAAAGTATTAACTAATAAAGCTCAATTATACGTAGATAGTGCATTCTTCTGTGAATCCATTGGTGATTATGTTAGATTTACTACATTTGGTGCCCCTGGATACATTAATGAAGTATTCATTCAAAAAGAAAATGTAAGTGATATTGAAGTTCACTATACGGAAACAAATCAAGAAAAAGCTTCTTTATTATTTGATAAGAAACTATTAGAAAAGATTGATATGGGTGATTATTATGGTGAAGTAATGGTACTCATATCTATTCTTTCTAGCTATGATATTGATGAAGATGATTTCTTAGCAATCTATGAATCTAATTATTACACATTTAATATTAGTACAGACTTTGATAAAGCAATCAATCTTTATATTAAATCTAAATCTGAAAATCAAACAGATTCTATTGATTTAATTAAAGAGTACGGCGATACTATTTCTGATGATTCTATTAGCGAATGGAAATCTGTAAAACCAGAAACTGTAGAATTATCTTCTTATGATGAACTAAGTGGTTTAGAACCAGAACCATTAAAAGATGAAGTTGATGATTCTGTAGAAAACTGGGAATATGAAGGTTCTACAGTTGAAGACTTTCCTGAAGAAGAATCTAAATATCTTAACGAAGAAGAACCAGTGGCATTAGAAGAAGTGCAACCTGAAGAAGAATTAGATGAAAATTCTAAACAACAGGTTGAACGAATTCAAAAAGATTTAGATGATCAAAATATTGATTTTGATATGGAAAATTTTCTTAAAACTGGAAAGATTGCCGAAAGATATGATCAAGCTGTAAATGAAATCAATGATCTTATTGATTCCGTAAAAGGTATGGATCTTGAAGAAGTAAAACATAAATTAGGGTTTGATCGTGATTTAAGAGATCTATATGAAACTTTCTGCGAAGAATCAAATCTAACTATAAATTCAGACGAATCATATGAATCATTCTATGCATTTTTAAACGCTTAATTTTAAATATTTCCCACTAGGATCATAGAAATCCTAGTGGGATTACCTCTCTTTAATAATAGAGCTGAATATATATTATATACATGAAGGTTCGTGACCTATTTTAAAGGAGGTGAAGAAATGCGAATCATAGATTTTGTGGACTATAGTGGAAGTCCACATAATGTACAAATAGAACCATCGAGTGAAGAAGAGTATAGAACTTTTGGTGGTTCAGAAGTATTATTACATGAAGACACAAAGGAGAATAAAACTATGTTAAAGATAAACCCAGGTATTGTATATAACCAAGAAACAGGAAAGGCTTTCATTGTTGATAGCCGTGGTATCTTATTACAAATCAGTGAAGCAACTGAAAAGGTAATTAGTAAATATGATTATGCTAAATTGGCAGAATTCATTGGTAGCAAGGTTAATGAATTCATTAATCGTGCATTCCAAACTTTAAGTGATATTGAAGAGCAAGAAGATCATAATCATCATCACCATGATAATACTTGCAATTGTGGATCTGAAGACAGATTCCAAAATCAAAATCCTAGATTGAATCTATTCAATAATTTAACTAATGGTGGTCAAGGTTATGAAGAACCTAAATATCAAAATAATGGTTATCCTCAACAACCAGTAGCACCAGTTAAAGGTAAGTTATTTGAACGATTTACAAATGGCGATGCTCCTAAAGTACAACAAGAAGTATTTCAGGTAGATGATCATAGTGATTTCACGTCAAGCTTGAAATATAATATCGATCCAAATACCGGAGCAGTTAGAGTATTCCATACTAAAACAGGAACTATTGATTTAGCAGATCAAGAAGAAATTGATGTACTTTATACAAAGTGCTTACAGTTCCGTCAGGAATATGATGCGATGCTTAGGAGTAAAGTAGGGCAACCTATATACACAGGCAATCCTTTACAATATATGATGAATGGAGGAAAATTCTAAAATGATTAAGACCTATTCTGATGGCAGTCAAGGGTTTGACTTATCAGATCTTAGTCGTCCTGAGAATACTGAATTCATAAAGAATACTATTAAGAATTCTAATGCAAGATTCAGAAATTCTTTTATATCTCAAACATTAGATCTTAGAAATGCATACATTAATAAACTTAATAGTATTGCATGCGGTAATCCAGTTAGACCAGTTCCATGGAATGAGTCAACAGATGAAAACGAAATTCGTGAAATCTTAAAAGCTCATCCGGAATATGAATTAGATTACAATCTGGAACTATATGAAGAAAAAATGTTAGCGATGGGATTAGATCCAACTGAAGGAATGTTTAAGCAGTTTCCTCCTGGGATGCCAGTATTATCATCTGGTCGAGGTAAACATATTGCTTATATGGAACAAGTTAAGGATGAAGAAGGATTGAATACACCTGAATTGGAGAATTTCTTGATTGGTGTATCCGATCAGAATGACCCAGAAATTACAAAGAAGATTGAAGAAGATAATACTGATTATGCTCAATATGGTTATAATAATTATATGGTAAATCAATATAGAATGACTTCAATGATAGGACAACCTCCAATATATCCAGGTACATATGGACCTAAACTTAATAGAGAAAATCTAGCAGTGATGGTAGAAGTTCCGATTAGACAATATGGATATATTGAACCACCTAGAGATATTTCTAGAGAAATGCAAGATGAAAGCATTCCTTATGAAACTAGGATACAAATCTATAATGACACTGTTAGATATACTAATGAATATAACGAATATATGAAAGGTGCTTGGTATGAAGTAAACAAGCAAAATATTTATAATCAAATTCGTGAGTTAGTAGATCAACGTAGTGTATTAGTAAATTCCCCAGTTTGGTATATGCAACCACAAGTTAGAGCCAGCTGGGAAAAGGATATTCAAAAGTTAGATGCAAAGATTGCAGAACTACAAAAGAATATTCCAAACTATACACAAGATAGATTCTGGCAACAAGAGCAACAGATGCTAGAATATAACTATCAAGCTAAAAAGTATAATGATAATAAGATCAAATATGATCAATATCGTTATGAGCAATCTATCAATAATAGACCTGGAACTCCACAGTTTGTAACTGCAGATGATCTATATAAACAAGGTTGTTGGTTCAATCCAAATACGAAAGAATGGTTTGACCAATATGGTAGAAATCTGAATAGACAAAAGGCTGCTATTGAAGATGAAAAGAACAGAGCGAAATATATTTATGAAAATGAAGTAGAAATCAATAACCGAAGAAATCAGTTATTAGAAAATGCTTTAATGTATAATAATATGATTCGTGATGTAATGAGAAGTCAAGGATATGGAGAAGAAGAAATTCAAAGAGTTATTGATTCTGATCCATTTAGATTAGATTATAATCTAAACTACAATCCTGCTTATCAATCTGCTAGTACTTGGAATTCTTATATGGGTAGAATGTATCCATCTTATGAAAAGATTGATCCAGAGACTGGCAAGAATGTAGATGAATTAACTGCAGAGGAATTAGAAAACTATACTCAAAGAATGCAACTTAGAGCTAGAAATAATCAAGCTGCTAGTGCTATTCTTCTAACTCCTGAACAGTTAATGTCTATGAAACTTGGTGGTGGGGCAATGGCTAATGGTAGCATGAGAATGTGGACTATGAGAGCTCCATTGACAACTAAGCTTCAAGAGTTGAATGATAATTATGATGGAAAACCTAAAGGTATTCATCATATATTCGACACAATGAGTCAAGCGATGCCGGCATATGAATATGCAATTAAGCATCATAGACCAAGAGATTTATCTGGATTCTATAATCATAAAGACTTTGATGATTGTATAGAAAACTTCGTTCATAAAACTCGCATTGGGAGAACTTCTGATCTATTAAATGAAATAGATAATAATCAGGAATTTGCTAAAGCTATGAATGATGGAATCTTAGGACTATCTCTACCAGAAGAAATTGGATTTAACTATAATAAGCGTAGGGTTGAATATGATAATTCTATATTAGAGCAACTTCAGAAAGTAAATAAACCTCTCCCTGAAGGAGCTAAGATAAAAGATTATCATACTGAAACTTATAATGGTAAATCTATTAAGGAAATTCAAAAGGAGCAATATGGTAAAGCATTAGAGCGAGCAGCCAAGCTTAAATCATATTTCTCCCCAGATTTAGGAGGAACTTGGGATGCAGCTACAGTCAACAATAATTGATGATCTAGCTGGAAACTTAGATAACTCTAAAATCGATAAAAGACTTTTTGAAGTAGAATCTATTTATGATGGAGTAAATGCTGTCACTAAATTAGATTATGACTTTGAGAATCTCCAAGGGCCTATTGTATATGATATCTTTACGGATGATGAACTTAAAGTAATAGATAAGATTATTCTTCATCCTAGAGATAGGTCCTTTAAAAAGAAATTCCAAAAGCTAGATGCTATTATTAAGCCTAAAGGGTTTAAGAGATCTGGATGTGGTACTAATCGTGTAGTATATGAACCTCTCGATGATAATGTAGGATTTTGTGTAAAGATTGCATTAGATAGAGCTGGCAAGAAAAACAATCCAGATGAAATAGTTAATCAAAAGTATTTAAAGCCATTTGTAGCTAAGTGTTTCGATATTAGCCCAGATGGCAATGTTGGTATATTTGAGCGTGTAGTGCCAATAGAAAATCTATATCAGTTTTGGTCAGTAAGAGATGATATTTATAATATTATGGAATCTATTATTGGTCGATTTATTATAGATGACTTTGGTACTAAGGCATTTAAGAACTGGGGCCTTCGTAAGGGATTTGGTCCAGTTTTACTAGATTATGCGGATATGTATATTTTAGATCCAAAGATCTTATTCTGTAACCATCCTACATATTTTGGTTCAAATGATATATGTAGAGGTGAGTTAGATTATGACGGTGGATTTAATAATATCATTTGTTTAAAATGTGGCGGTATTCATATGGCATCTGAATTTAAAGATGGTCGTAAGAAGATCGCTTTGTTTACAAGAAAGAGAGTAATAGGCATGAGACCTAAAATTAGAATCTTTAAAAACAATGAATGTATTCTTGATACAGAAAAAGGTTATGCTTCTCAAACAGTAAATGAGGAGTTAGAATTAAATAAGCCTTCAGAAGAAGCTCAAAAAGAATTAGATCAAATTGAAGATCTTAAAGCTGAAGCTGAATCTATTGCTATTAAGAATCAAACTTTAGAAGCTAAAATCGTAAACGATCGATATGTGCCTAAAGTGAAAGTTCGTCGAATTGAAGAACCTGAAGAAGATGCACCTGCAAAGATCAAAATTTATATCAAAGCTAAAAAACCTGCAGAGAAAGAACAAGATAAATTCGCTGTAGAAAAATTAGATTTGAAGCCTAGAGATCTAAGTCAAACTATGCATCAAAAAGCTATTAATATTATTAAAAATAATGATGCAGAAGTTGAACCAACGATCCCAGAATCCCCTAAACATGAGGAAATGGTAAAAAATGATTCTGTAAAAGACATTAATTTAAATAAAGAAGAGGAGACTACTGAAGTGGTTAAATTGTTAACATCTGATGAAATTTTAGCTATGTCTGAAGGCTTAAAAGATGCTGCAGACGATCATAGAGAAGTTCAGGATACTGATGATAAATACTCTTATAATGAAATTTTAGAAATGGATAAGAAATTTACATATCTTTTGAAAGAAGCAGATGAATCTAAGAATATGACTATTGAAAGTATTCTTCCAGCTTCCTTTGCATCTTATACTGGTATTGATAACTTAACTAAACATGTAAACATTGGTCAATTTAAAGAATTACTTCATGATGAATTGGCTGATTGTGCAACTGTAATTCTTGATGCTAAGTTAGATTATGAAAATGACTTAGATGAAGAGGAATACGTTCCAAAAGCTCCAGTAAAGCAACGTACTCGAGCTCGCATGCAATTTAGTAATAATTACTAAGGAGTGAAATCTGATGAATCAGATTTGTTTTACAAAGGATTTTCAGTATGCATTGAATGCATCTATGAATCCTAATTTTAGAGTTGTATTGGTAACGGAACACGCTCCGTTACCGTTACAACAAAATGCTAATATTGTAAGATTACCAAATCTTCTACCGCCATATTCTGTAGTATCAGAATATGTAGATAGAGGAGAAGATGCATTTATTGAAAGATATACTGATTATCTTTACACATTTGAGACAATCATGAATATCTATCTTTTAGGAAGTGCATTGTTAACAAAAAATATTATAATTTATACAACTGATGAAGAATGGGGTAACGGTGCTATTCCATTCATGGATGTATTAATTAGAGTGATGGTGGACATTTTACAATTGGATATGAATACTGTAACGAATACTGAATATGGTTTATTCTTTAATCAAACCATGTATACAATTTTCAATGCAGCCAACCAATTATTCATGAATGGGTATATCAATAAATCTAGTTTTGCTAAGTATCTTTCTGTAATTCCTATTCCTCAAGGGGCAATGGAATATTATTTACAAAACATGATGATCGATACAACCGATGTACCACCACAATTGTTAAATAATTTAGCCCAAAGTGTAATTAAAGCACAAGCATTAGATCAAAACCTAATGCCAGCTATGATTACAAATGAGGAGGCTTAAATGAAATTTGTATTTTGTACTGAACCAATCTATCAATATTATCGTAATAATCTTTATGATAATACTCAAGATATGCTTGATAGAAAGTCTATCATTGAGGGTGGATATGATGATATAAAAGATCAACTTTCCAAGTTAGATGAAAATATTTACTCAGTACATTTAACTTCTGCGGATTATCCAAGAAATCCGTGGAATCAAATAGGTCAACTTGTAAAAAAGTTGACCTTAAATTATTTGATAGAAGATCCATTATTTGATGAGGCCTTTGCTGAAATTATATTTAATCAATCTGAAGAAGAGTTCTTTGAATTCTTCGATTTGATTTATAAATTTTATAACGGTAAAGAAGTCTTTGTTATTGTTGGAGAAGATGACTTTTCTGATATGGTAAACCAAATGGTTTGTCGAGTTATTAGAAAAGCTTACGGTATTCAACCATCTATAGTTTATGACTTAGATGATGTAATGAATCTTCGAGATGATATCAATTTTTCTCAAGAAGGAGCTAGAACTTTTCATATTCAGCTCCCTAAGTATTTTGAGTTATTAGGTCGTAGAGAAAGAGAGTATTTGAATATTTGGTATCCATTTGATATGACCAATTATACAAATGCATTTGGTTAATTATCATGTATAATATTAATTTGGCACCATATTTTAGTGATATAACCATTATGATTCAAGAGCATATCTGTGTATATTATGCAAAAGACAACAGTATAGAATGGGTCAATTATTTCTTAAAGGATAATAATATAGATAATGATAATATCTTAGCAATCATTGATGGAAAATTGATAACTTATAATGTAGACCCAATACGTAGTGACGATTATATAGTTTATAAAGAATATACAGATTATATTCGTTTAGATAGTATTGTAATATTAATGGCTAGGGATATAATTAGATCTACTAAAGCCATATATGGTATAAATCCGCCAATAATTGATTTGCATAAAGATTATATGTTAAAATTCATTGAAGAAATAGTCAGAATTCTTGGAGTTGGAAATGTAGATTTAGCTATAAACAAAATAAAACAGTTTAGAAGTGCATATCTACGTAGACAGCTTCCAAAAGAATATTATAGAGAATTCAATGACTCATCTAAATATACAGTTATTGATGATATCTGTAGATATGGTTTGATCGACATCGATGAAGATCAAAAAGGGTTGATTGATATTTCTTATAATGAAAAGATCATACGATACTTATATAGTCTAGTTGCAGGTCTATATTTGAAGTAAAACAATATCCCCATAGGAGTTCAACTCCTATGGGGTATTCTTTTTTTATTTTTTGTTTTTAAATCCCTTGATTGCGGAATTGTTTTTAGCAGCATAAAGAGAAATATTCAAGAATATACGTTTAGCTATCAAGTCAGGAATAGCTTCACTTTTATAGAATAATTTCAATTTATTTATCATCGTATCCGAAAGTCTGATAGCAACTTCATTAGATACGAATAATCTAATCTTCGCTTCGATATCTTCATTGATATAAGTAATACTATCAATAGCATTAATAATAGCATACTCATTAATAGCATCGTTGATAATTCCATCTAATGCACTATTAACCTCGTTGATATTAATTCCAATAGATAACTGCAAAGCAGTCAATTCATTATCAACTCGTTTAGAATAAGATTCAATATATTTTTTTATAAGTTTATTAGCCAAAAATATAACTACAAGTAATAAGATATAGTTAATTATTTGCTGAATGGTTAACTCCATATTCATTCATGACACTCCAATCTTGAATTCTGTCTCTAAGTTTTAGGAGTTCACCAGTTTTAGTATCTCCTAAAGAAATAGCATAATTAAGATAATTTATTACTTTGTTTGCTATTTCAATAGTTATACCACATCTATAATCTTCTAAGAATTTAGGCCAATTACCAATACACATATCAGGATGAATATACATTCCATTTGCATTATGATATAATTGGTGAGCAGTTAAAGAAAGCATAACCAGTTGTACTTCATTACTAGTATGAACTTTCTTAAGCATATTAACTAAGTCATAAGATGTAATATATCCTATAGTGTTAATTGTATGCTCAGTAATAATAACAGCAATATCAAATATAGTAAGCATATTATGATGCATTTCTATAGTTGCCATTTCTGCAGAGATATTACTATGCAATTGACAATGGTCTAATCCCAAATTCATTAGATAAGACTTATAGTTTTTATAGCATCTAGATTTTCTGAATCTAGAGATTGCATTCTTTATAAAGTTTGAATATAAATCAATATCCATCAAAGTATATTTAGTTTGATAGAATGATAATTCATATGGTACATATGGAGATCGAATAGTCGGATTAACCGGATCTTTTCGCAACTCCAAGTCAGGAAATTCGTTCATTTTACTATGCTCCTTAGGTATTAATTACTACCTATATGTTAAATATAGGCATCTATATGGGTCACATATTATTAAATTACATATAAATTCTCTCTGGGAGGAGGATATTTATTTTATGAAAGAAGCTAATATGGGCAAAGTTTTTACAGACTATCCGTTTGTAGATGTCCTAATATATTATGTAAAACAGTTAGCTATGTATTGCATAGTAAAATCTGAAACTGAAGCTTCTGCAGCTGAAACTTTACGTACTGAATATATGGGAGATCTGTTTATTCAGTCCATTGAAGGAACTGCAGATTGGCGATTATATGATTATAACCAAACAATATTATCTAAGATCGGATTGCCTGCAAACTTAATGGATATTTGTATTGCAGATCCAGATAATATTCCAGAGGAATTTAGAGAAGCTGCTAAGAAAGAAGCATCTGATAATTTCTTAAGAAACTATATTGAGGAAAATGAATACTATCGTAAGATTATGGGTCTACCAATGCTTGGTGATTCTGGATTATTAGTCCCAGAAGAGTTCCGAATAGCTAATATTGGTGTAGACTATAATATTCCTCTCCATTTAATGAAAGATTCTGCTATCAATATTCTAGAAGAACGTGGCATTTGGGATAATATATTGGCAAGATATACGGATGATAAATATGCATATCTTAAATATATTAAATCTGGCGTTGACAACTATAAAGCTAGAAAAGCAGAAAACTTCCAATTATTATTCTTACCAAATATTGATAATACTGTAGTGAAAGAAAAGTTCCAACGTAGATTCTCTGTAAATAGAGCTTATGCTTTGACTACACTTTATTCTGAAGCTCATAAATTTGATAGTAAATATTATGATGCTTGGATGACTATCTTTATCATAGTACAAACTATGATTGATATGATTTCAGAAGTACAAGATCATATTATTAATTTGGATGTATTCGATGAACGCTGTGTCCGCTACATCTTCCAATCTCATGGTATACCATACTATAATGAAATTCCATTATATTATCAAGTAAGAATGATGCGGAGACTTCATGAGTTACTTAAATATAAATCAACTTCTAAATGTATGGTAGATATATGCTCTCTATTTGGATTTGACGATCTTAGAGTATTTAAATATTATCTTTTAAGAGAACGTATTGTAGATAAAGATACAGAAGAATATGTATTTAATTACAAAACTAAAAAGATATTAGATACAGATCAAAAGATTCAAACTCATAAAGAAGTAGTTACAGGATTCACTGGTAATAATATTAGAATACCATTCCCATCTGAAGGCTTCCTTGCTAAAGGTGGAGCCATGATGATTAACTTAGATGGTAAACGTATTCGTGAAGATCAATATGAAATAGTAGATGGCAATCTACGATTTAAAGATGCTAATACGCTTCAAGGGAAAACTAAGTTAGAATTTTTATTTTATTCTAATGATTCATTTAATGAAAATATTAATGAATTAGATAAATATAAAATCATAACTGAAACTAAAAACTTCCCAATAACTGATAAAAATCAAAAGGTATTTAATATAACCTTCCCAGTTGCAGACTACTTTAAAAAAGGTGGTATCATATTTGTAACTGCAGGGTCTACATTTATTGATCAAAAGCGTTATACTTTAGATCTAGAAAATAATACATTAACTTTTAATGATGATGAAGGTAATTGGTATGAAAAAGGAGCTAGAGATATCTCTATTATTTATATCCATTCTGATCAATTCCAAATTAAAAGTAAGGTATTAGAATATACACATCCTGGACCTAATCAAGCTATTCCTAGCTTTGATATTCCTGAACCATATAAAGATTATATTCGATATGGTGGTGAATTCTTTGCACTCCAAGGTTCAGTTTTATTACCTAAAGATAGATATTTTATCAAAGATAAAAACTTCTCATTTGTATCTGCAGATGATAAGATTATCAAAGATAGAACTATCACTTTCAATAATATTTACACTGAGGGTAGCGAAGTTGAAATGGAAGAATCTTGGTTTGAAACCAAGGTAGATATTCCTGGAGTTCAAGATTATAAAGTTACTGTACCATTTGAAAACTATACTGAAAGTGGATATTTACTTGAAGTATTTATCGATGGTAATAAAGTTAGATCATCTGAATATACATTCTTGAAGAATAATATTAAGATTATTGATCAAACTAAAGTAATGAGACCTGGTGTAAGAATTCAAGTTCACTTTGTATATGCTAAAGATAGAACTAAAGCTAAAATTAGTTCTTTAAGCATTCCAATTGAAAAGAAAACTTATGCTTTTAAAATCAAATTCCCATATGATGGATATGAATATCGTCATGATAAATGGTATTTGACTGTAGATGGAATGATTATCGAGCCATCTAAATATAAATTGACTGGTAACGTATTATCATTCAATGATCCACAATATTATCTAACTTCTAAGAATGTAGTAGAAGTTAAATTCATCAGATATGATGAAAATACTTATTCTATTCATGTTACAGAAGAAGATCTATTGGTTAGAGATCAAGAACAAAAGCTATTTACTATTAACTATCCATTCTATAATTATCAACGAAGTGGTAATGGTATGATAGTTACTGTCGGTGGAGTTGTTGTTGATCCAAGTAGATATACTCTACTAAATAATACAATTCAATTTGACGATACTGTAGTTTTAGATAAAGGACGTTCGGTTCACTGTATCTTTGTTTATAACTCAGTATATGATAATTTCAATAATTATATTAGAAGTGAATATAGTTTATATGATCTTGCTAATGGTAGCAAAATCGTAAAAATACCATTCCCTTATGATAACTTCTTAGATTCTGACAATAATAATCAAATGGAAATTATGTGTCAAGATGGAACTCTATTAGAAGAAAATGTAGATTATGAAATTATAGATGATCAAGCTATTTTTAGTGATACATCTAAAATTATTTCTCATGGTGATAATATAATCTTTAACTTTACTTATATTAATGCTAAGAAGAAAGAAATATATATTGAAGATACATCTAAGAACTATGATCTAAAGTTTGTTAAAGTTCCACTAAAGCATTCTGCAGATAATTATCTTAGAGATCAATCTAAATATATAGATTATGATAGATTTACAAAACCTGACTGGTTATGGGTAAATGAATTTAATCCTGTAGATATAAAAAATAAAATTCTTGAAAAAGAATTTAACTATGCTCGGACTAAATATATATCCATAGATACAGTCATGTCTATGAATAATCTATCATTCATGATTCCATACTTCTTTAATTTATTCTTTGATAATTATAAATTAGAAGACAGATTAAGATTACAGCTTCCTAATATTAAGCAAGATAAAAACTATAAGTTATCTTCTGTATTATGTATGCTATTCTCTTTATCTTATGCTTATTATAATATCGAAGATAAGATTCAAGATGAAACAGTTCCAATTATGTATATTCAAGGATTTAACTTTGAAACTGATTTGGCTATGTTGAAGAGTGATATCCTTAAAAAATATGGTTATACATTTGAGGATCTTAAAATTGGAGAATTTGAAAAACATAATTCAAGCACTACAATTAAAGGTTTGATGAATATGTTTGAGCATAATACTAAAATTTACGATACAGTAGTAAAAGGAATGTATTATGCGGATAATAAGAGAATTTATGATGCATATAAAGCAGTATATAATGCTCTTATGATTCGTAAATATTCTAAGAAATTCTTTACAACTAATGGTGTAGATGTAGCTAAAACTTATAGCGAATATCTATACTATCAAGATAAAGATCTTTACAATATTATTGAATATGCTAAATCTATTGGCGATGATTCTGAACGTAAAAAATATATCACAAATATGATCATGTCTGTTGTTGGATATATTGAAATCTATTTGGGTTCATCTGAATATAGAGAGCTATTCAATAGTCTACCAGGTATTGGTATAGATTATATAAAAATGTATGTATCTAAAGTTATTGACTTCTTTAAATCTTATAAAGTTGAAATAGCTGGATTAAATACAGTATACAATTTCAATAACCGATATAAACAATATATCAAACCTATTGATATTATTAAATTATTGGTTAAGATGCCATTAGAAGATTTTGAATTATTCTATGATGGCTTTGAAAAATATATAATCAAATCTAGGAAATATGATAGAGTAACCCAAGAAGATATGATCTTTATTATGAGATACTTCATGAAGAAATTCAAGTTCAAAGACTTTGGTGTTAATGAAAGAGATAAAAAAAATAAAGTTAAGATATTTGATAAAAACAGAATTCAGTCTGTCTTAGCTAAATATGATGATCTTCGTCATTTAATAACTAAAGAAGTTTTAACTTATTTATCTCGTGTAAATATTTTTAATGATATCGTATCTGATATATTTGATATCATCAAACCTAGAATTAAATATAAACCTAAAGATAAATATAATATGATTGACCGTATCTATATAGATACTTACCATAAAAAGCCTTAAAGGTCAACATAATAATAAATTTTAAGAATTAAATTGGAGGTAAATATAGATGCGTGAGTTAAACATCGCAGAATTTAGTCACTTCAATGATAAGACTAATGTAACAACTGCAACTCATCGAGGAACAGATGTTAGAGTCTACGTTGGTGGCACAGATATTCTATTATATCGCGGAACTAATAAGATTATTCTTCCTGGTGCAGAATTTACTGCAACTCAACACTTTGATATCCCACGTCAATATATTACTCCATCTTACAACACTGAACTTAGCTTAGAAAATTCTGTATTTGAAACTCCAAGTACACCTGAAAAAGTTTATTTGTTCTGCGTTGGTACAGATGGTTGTGGTCGTGAAAACTCTCAAGTATATGAAGTAAACTATGGTAAATGGTGTGCACCTGAATATTTGGTACCATTCCGTTATCCTTTGATTACTGAAGATATCACTGAAGCTAAAAAAGAAATCTACCATGGTCGTAAAGTAATTGGTAACCGTGTTGCTTATTACTTCAAACAATTCGAATCTAAACCAGTTAAAAAGGTTCGTTTCGAAGATGGTACAACAGTTGATGCCACTGTATATAAATCTACAAAAGAATCTGAAATTGAAACTTTCGTAGAAATCAATCTTAAGATTACAGAAGAAGAATGCCGTGAGTATTTCATCAACACTGTAGGTATCAATGAAGCACGTATTAACACAATTTCCTTGTGTACTGCTTGGAAGAAAGAAATCAATGGCAAAGAATACTATCAAGATATTCGCCCATTGACTAAATATAATATGCCTAATGAACAATTAATCGAACTTTCTAAAGGTTTGGATATTGTTTATCAAATCTATTATTAATAAAAATATCCCCATAGGAGTTCAACTCCTATGGGGTATTTCTTTTTTTTATTTTTCACTATTTAAATATTTGGATAATATATAACGGGAATTGATGTCTTCAACAACTGCATCTACATCTTCTGGATCCATATATTGAAGAACCATTTCTGCCGCAGAGTTAAGCATTAATTTAACTGCAGATTCATCTTTAGTTAAGAATAATGCACCAGTAGCAAAAGATGATAATTTATCAATCTCTTTATTTTGAATACAGATAGACATAAATAAAATTAATAATTCTAAGTTAGCTAAGTTATTAGTATGAGCCATGAACTCAATAACTAATCCTAGAACTTTATCAAATACCGCAAAAGTTTGTCTAATAGCCAATAATAAACATTCATAGCCACCTCTGGATAAATTCAATTCAGGGATAGGAATATATTTGGTTAAGATATTAATATTTTCATAAGCTTCATTTTTGATAGCAATATATAATAACTCATTTGTATCAAAATTTACAGAAGAATAATTAGAAAGAATATCATCTAAAATATTTGAATATTTTTCTTTCTCTAAAACTGCTTTAACAATTTGATCGAAATTATATTTTGTATCGGTTTGGATGTTTATTAAAAACAATAATCTATCATGTTTATCCGTAATATAAATCATATCATCTAGAAGGCTATTTAGGCTACCTGAACCATCGCCCTTCCGATTATATTTAGAAGCTATTTTATTAAGTAAAGTCATTCTATTTACCTCCAAACCAATAAGTATAGGTACATCCAATTTAATTGGATGTACCTAATATTATTATTTATATGATTTAAATGGATTGATTCTAAATGCAATCATTGCTCTATTCTTATGAGTATATTCTTTACTACCAGATAGTTTCCAACCTAGATAGATATCAAATAAGAATTCTTTTTCGATATATGGAATACACCAATACTCAGAGGACTTAATACAGAAATATCTGTTGATTCCTTGAGAATCATTTAGGAAAGATACACAGAAATCTTTGCCTTTACCACGTTCTGATTCCAATACGATTTGAGTATCACCAATATAGTCAATACCTAACCAATAATACGCAAATCCATACCCAGTATTTCTATATAACCATGTAAGTCTACAGAAATATCTTTGAATACGTTCGATAATAGTCATATCTTCACTAATGATTTCTATATATCCAGGAATCATTTTTGTATCAGTCTTAACTTCTGGATGATAAACGTAATATTTAGTAAAGTCATACTTAAAAATAGATAGTACATGATTTTCATAAATCATCCAATCTACATCTAAGCAATTATCATATGTTTGCCACAATCTAAAGCATTTAGGTAGATTACCATATTTATCTGCAAATAGAACTACTATAGGATTAGTAATATAACAAAATAGCATAAATAGCAATTGAGCTACTACCCAAACTATATATTCTAAAGTAACCAATTCATATAAGTACTTAAACGATTTCTTTGTATGATCTAATTCCATTTATTAGCTCCCACTTTCTTCAATACCAATAGCTTTGAATGTACCATTAGTACCAAGACGAGCTTTTTCTACACCATTGAAGCTAAATACTAGAGAACCATCATTATCTGGAACAATTTTCCAACCACCAGATAAGTTCAAAGGTTGACCAGCGGCAATAGATGCTTTAGTTACAAATAGATTATCCATTTCTGTTCTATTATATAGATCAGCTAATTTCTTATTTTGATATTTAGTTACAAAATAACGATCATCGCTTTGTTCAATAATAGATGCAGGTAAAGTTGTAGGAAGAGTATAATGGTTAGCTCCAGCTTCGATACCATCTAATTTAGTTTTATCTTCCTTACTCATCTTACCATCTACATTACCAGATGCCAATGGGATAGAGTTAGCAGAGATAGCAACCCAGCTCTTACCATCATAACGATAAGTTGTATTATCAGATGCTACGTTTACAGTCCAACCCTTCTGAGGATTTGGATATGTAGTAGATAATGCACCAACAGAGTCAACAGTTTCTTTCCAATCTAATTCAGATTTAACTGCATTGATCTTAGCATCAACTTCAGCTTCAGTAATACCACCATTAATGATACGGTCTTTTTGAGTTTTAGTCAAGAATTGACGATCATTAGTTTCAGTAATCATTGCCGCAGGGATACCAGTAATTTCCATGGATACGTTTTCAGAACCATCGAATGCTACTGTACCACCTTCGATACCAGTAAGAGTAATATTTCGTTTAGTATTTAATTTACTTGCTGTAGCAGCATTTTTAGAAATATTAACATCGATCATATCTGGGTTACGAGCTTCAACTACATGACCTTGACGATCTACAGTTACAGCTAACCATTCTTTAGCAGATAAGTCTTTAGATGTATTTGGATGCGTATATACGGTATCAGTGAATTTAGCATTAGCTGGAACGTCAGCATCTACAGTATGACCATTGATACGGCTTACGGAGATATTAGAACCAAGTTCAGTCAAGTTAATTGCTAATTCAGTTACGTTTAATTCAACGTCATTAGTACCATCAATAATAATAGGGTCAGCTTTGATCTTACCAGATACAGTCATCTTTACTGGGCGTTTAAACTTTTGAGCAGTAAATGCTTCTACATTAGACTGCATAAAAGAAATTGCATTATTAACGAATTTAGTTGTAGCAAGTTGATCTGTGCTAGTACCAATTTCCGCAGTTGGTGCTGTAGGAACGCCAGTCATAATTGGAGATTCTTTTAATAGCAAGCTATTAAGTTGAACACCACTAATTTCATCAGCAGATTGAGCATGAGATGCCGTACCACTAATATTGATAGAATAAGTGCCTGCTAATAATTCTACAGGTAAAGTACCTTTAATTGCAGTAACGTCTACTCGATCAACTGGTAATACTAAATCATTAGTACCATCGAATGCAACTGGTTCAGAATGAGCTTTACCAGAAATAGAAATATTTACTGGGCTAATTAATTTACCAGTAGCAAGAGATTTACTTGGAGTATAAGTTTTAAGAGCACCAACTACAAAGTTTGTTGTTGCTAATTTTTCACTAGCATCACCTTGAGATGGTGTTGGTGCTGTAGGAACACCTGTAAAGTTTGGAGAATCATTAGGAGCTTTACTATCCCAATTATTTCTATCAACTGCAGAGATGTGAACTTTTTTATCAGCAATATGTCGATTTAAATCATATGTAATTAGATCAGAAGATTCTAGAATTCTTTTCTTTAGACCAGGAGTGAGATCTTCAATATCTACTTTATCGAAGTTACCATTAAAAACTTCCATTTATTTTCTCCTTTCGAATGCAATAGATAATCAGTTACCTTTATGTTTTAACAATACAGTAACCCCTGGTTTTGCTTATTTAACCGTTATTAGGGGTAAATAAATTACATAAAGGAGGTCTTATATTGGGACTATTACGAAGCTTAAAAGCTAACATGGCCTTAATTTGTATGGGTTTCGGCTTGCTTGCTGCTACATTAGTTTTAGCATCTTGGTTATATGGCTATTGGTCTAATGGCCTATATGGTACTAAGTTTGAAATTGATAGCTGTTGGCAAGGTCTATCGGCATGCGGTGTAGGCTTAATTGGTTTATTTAAATGGTTAGTTGATAGCTCTAAGAACTCTCCAGAAGGAGAATTTCCTATTGCTCCACGTGGTGGACTAAATACAATTTTAAGTCCTTTAGATGCAATGATGCCAACTGCACCGGCAGAAGAAGAACACGTTAAAGTTGTTTTAGAAAATCCAGAACCAGTTAAGAAAGCTGAAATTGTTGAAGAACCTAAAGATCTTTCTACTACTGATAGCTTAGTAGATATGGCTAAAGATGCTGCTTTAGAAAAAGCAACTCAAAAAGTATCTATGAAAATGCACGATCTATTAAAGAAAAAATAATAGGGGGATTTTATATGGCAGAATTTGGCTGGTTATCAGCAAAATATGAATCCGATGGTGACGCTGGTACAATCTCCAGTGGTTGGGGAGATCCAGGCGGTAAATCCTATGGTATTTACCAATTATCTAGTAATGCTGGATCTTTGGAAGAATATGTAGATTGGCTCCAAGAAAATGAGTATTGGTTCGGAGCAGAGTTAGCTAAACATGAACTAACTTCTGCCGAATTCGATGCTGCTTGGAGATGGTTAGCATACTCCGAGAATGGTCATGACTTCAAAGAATCTCAAGATCGTTATGCTATGAGCATTTATTATAATCCAGCAGTTCGTTATTTACGTGGTGCTGGTTTTAATATTGAAAACCATCATGACATCATGAAAGAAGTTGTCTTCTCTCGAGCAATCCAATATGGCCCTGGTCAAATTGTAGATATGTTTACAGATGCAGTTCATTATCTTGGATGGCCAGATCTTTCATATGTAGATGCTGAAAGATTTGACTATGATATGGTAATGAATATTTATCTTAAAGTATGCTCTTCTTGGGAATGGAATCATTCCGCATCAAGAGATTCTTTAAATTACAGATTTATGCATGAATGCAGAGATGTATTAGATGTACTCGAAGCTGAAGCTTAAATAAAATTACCCCAATGGATCTTGGTATCCATTGGGGCTAATTGCCTATTTTGAACATATACGTAATAAAAATTATTACGTAAAGGAGGATAAATAATGGCAGAATATAGTTCAGAATTGGATAAGATTACATATGCTGAATTAGCCTTATCTCTTCAGAATACAATTAAGAATAATCTTGCTCATACTAAAGATCAAGATATTCATGTAACACAAGAAGATAAAAATAAATGGAATCAAATTTCTGATATTCCAGAGGCAACAGAAACCAAAAAAGGTGCTTTAACGCCTCAAGAAAAAATTAAACTTAAAAATATTGAAGAGCGAGCAAATAACTATACTCATCCTACGAGTGGAGTTACTGCTGGTCAATATATCCAAGTAGAAGTTAATGTTGAAGGTCACGTAGTGGCTGGACATAACCCTACAAAAATTAATACTACATGTGAAAATGCTGATAGACTTGGTACTATCCCAGCAGATTCATATGCTAAAGTAAACTCTCCTTCTTTTTTAGGTATTCCTTTAACAACTACTCCTAAACCAGATGCTCCATCTACTCAGATAGTTAATATCGAATATCTAAATAGTCAACCTACATATGTAAGACAAAAGACTGCCCCAGAAAAAGCTCTTAGTGGTAAATTATGGATTGGTAATAATAATTGTCTTAATGCATATAATAATGATGGTTGGCAATCTGTATTCTCTGAAGTGGCATTATCTATTAATGCTCTAAATGCAGCTATTGATCAACCAACTTCTCCTAATGACTATTCTGGTCAATTAAAGTTTACTGGTAAAAGAAAAATTACTGCATTAAAATTAACTAATATAAAAGCAACAACGTCTGAATATGCTACAGTTATTGGCATGCGTGCTGATAATAAAGAATTAGCATATGAATTCATTTGTATTGATAATTATATTTATATGCGAACTGGTAAAGGAGATACATGGAATAATGCTATCTCTATTATCAAAGACTAAGAGAGGGTAATATAAATGGCAAAGAATATGGCCCTATCTTTTAGGGAGCAAAATGGTAGTTTTGATAATCAATTAGATAAAATTACCACAAAAGAATTAAATACATTATTGAATGAAAAAATTAATAATGCATATGCTCATCAATTTGATGAAGTAAAACACGTTACTGCTGAAGAACGTACTAGATGGAATAATATCGTAAATACGTTCAATCCAGCAACACAATCTACAGATGGTTTATTTTCTGCTCAAGATAAAGTTAAACTTGACGGTATTGCTACTGGAGCAAATAAATATGTACATCCTCAAACTGGAGTTGTAACTGGTACATATACTCGTGTATCTGTTAATCCAGAAGGTCATGTAATTTATGCTGATAATCCAAATAGACTAGATATAACTGCAGCTAATGCAGAAAAACTTGGTGGAGCATTCCCAAGTGAATATGCAAGATTAGCAAGTCCTACATTTACAGGTGTAGTTAAAATGCCAGATGTTACTATGACGTCTAATGCTAGCTCTCCTGTAACTATTAAGCTACTTCAAAGTTATGTAAGTGAACAACTTAATCGTAGCTGGCCTATTGGTAGTATCTTTATTACAGTTTCTAATATCAATCCAGCCAACTCTATTGGCGGTAAATGGAAACGTATTGCAGAAGGCCGTTGTTTAGTTGGTGTAGGAGAATCTCAAAATGTAGATATTAAATTACGTCAAACTGGCGGTACTTGGTCAACTCAATTAACAACAGCTCAATTACCGGCCCATAATCATCATATTAGTGGAAGTATAAATACTAATGAAGCTGGTAGCCATAATCATAAACTACAAAAACGGGGCGGCATGGAAGTCGATAGAAATGGTAGTGAAATGCCAGATACTGCTATAGATGTAGGCGATAATAGACCATATAATAATTCATTCAGTGACTTATGGACAGAAAATGCCGGCAATCATAGCCATAGTATAACTTTGAATTTATGGTCAGATCAAACTGGTAGTGGTAATGCTGTAAATTTAGCACAACCATTCATTGGTGTATATATGTGGGAACGCATAGAATAGAAAGGTAGTTAATATGAATAAACAGATTGAAGAAACAAAAAGTTATCTAAAAAATTATTTTTATAATAATAAGAAGACTATCATTGTTGCTCTTTTAGGAATCATCTTTTGTGTATCATTTGGTGGATTCATTACATATCAAATTATGCAACGCCAAATAGAGCAAGCGAACCAACGGATTGAAGATTTACGTGCATCTCAAACTGATGAAGAAATGGCTCGTGAAATTCGTTTAGTTAAAAATGCAGTAGAAGATCTTAGAAAAAATAAACCTGTAATTGAAAAAATTGCTGGAACTAATACTACTGAAATTCGTTATGTAGAAAAAGAAAAAGCTGATGATCCAGATGTCGATATTCAACATGCTAAACCATCTGCTAAAGTTCGTTATAACGATCAAACTTATGATATTCCAATGCAAACTAAAACTACAACTTCTAAGAATCCTGATGGTACTGTAAAAATTACAGAAGGTCAAGAATTAACTATTGATACAACTGCAATTGTTAATCGTCAAATCGCAGCATATCAATTGAATATGGAAGACAAACAACGTGAACTTGAAAAAGAATTGAAACACGTTAAGACTCAAAATAAAATCATTAAAGGTGTTGGCGCCGTAGCTGGTACCGCAGTAATTTATTCTGCTGTCAAAAACGCTTTAGATAAGCATTAAAAACATAATAATAGTTATCTAAGCGCAGCGAAAGAGGTGATCAACCCCATATGATTTCAGAGCTTAATGAACTTCTACATAACTTAGGAAGATTAATAAATGACTTTGGGCCATATGTATTTGGTTTGGTCGCATTATTAGTTATAGTAATCTTGTTGTTTGTAGTTTTATTATATTTAGTAAAATATATAACTAAAGGCGGTAATACTAAAGAACTGACTGATCAGATATCTTTATTACAATCGCAATTAAACAATCTCCAAGGTAATAATCAAAATAGTGTAAACCCTAACGCTATAAAGTTTACACCTGAGAGACAAGAAAATTTAATGAATGTATTTCTACGGATTAATAATAGTCTTAAGCATACTTGTAGAGAGTTACTTAATGAAATTGACTCTGATAGGGTAGCATTTTATTTATTTCATAACGGGACCCATTCAACTAGAGGGGTTCCGTTTTTAAAAACTTCTTGTATTTGTGAATTTAGTAAATCTGGATATAATGCATATCATCTTATCCAAGAGCATAAAGATCTACCAATTTCATTTTTAGGAAGTCTCGTATCTGACTTAGTTGAGAAACGAGAATTCGTAATATATAAGAATGATACTATAATGGATGCTTTCATTTCTAGAATCATTCTAAATGAAGAAGATAAAACATGTTTATTCTGTGGTATATTCGATCCTGATAGCGGTGAGGTATTAGGATTTATAACTGCAGAATTTAATAATGTAACAAAATTTGATCCTGATGATCTAAGAGAAAAACAGGAAGAATTGAGAGAGATTTCTAAGCGTACCATTTCGGCTATGCAAGTAATTTCTGCTTTAAAATAGAGGAGGATTAATAGTGGCTAAGCCAGATATATTAACACGCCTAAAAAATATCGATGGAACAGCCGGCGATGAAGAGATTGTAGTATTCTCCGGTTCCAGTGGATATAAAGTTAAATCTAGTGGACTTAGATTTGGCTCTGTTATGGAAATCGTTTCTAATAATAGAAATGTATTATCCCATATTAATAATAACAAAATTCATGTAACTCAAGCTGAAAAAGAATCTATCACAGAAGCCGCTAATAAGGTCAATGACCATATTGCTGATACTACAATTCATATTTCTGCTGTAGATAGAGCTACATGGAATGCCAAAGAAACTGAAGAAGGGGCTCAACAAAAAGTAAATATTGCATTCTCGGTTGCTAATAAGCATATCCAAGATAAATCTTTACATGTTGTTTCTTCTGACCGTTTAAATTGGAATAATAAATATACGAGAGAAGAAATTGATAATAAATTCTCTCAAATGCAATATGATAATGTATGGAAAGAATCTGTAGATGTATTTGAAGAATTAGCATCTAAGTATCCATCTCCTCAAAAGGGCTGGACAGTTACTTGTAACTCTGATAATATTACATATCGTTATGATGGTACTAACTGGATTCCAATTTCTGCTAATTCTATCCCATTAGCTACAATTGCAGTTGATGGTAAGATGAGTAAAGAAGATAAAGCTAAATTAGAAACAGTTGAAATGAACGCCAACCATTACGTTCATCCAGACAATCCTAATGTAAGACACGTAACCGATGGCGATAAAGCATACTGGTCTGCTAAAGCAGAAGACCGTGTTGCTTCATATCAAGCAAATGGTTTGATGTCTAAAGAAGATAAATATAAATTGGATTCTATTGAAGAAGGTGCAACAAACTTTGTTATGCCATCTGAATTGGATCCTCAAATTATCAAACAAGATGAAAATCATCGTTTTGTAACTGATAAAGAAAAAACTGACTTTGCTAATAAAGCAAATAAGAACTTAGCTACCGAACAGCTTGATGGTTTGATGAGTCGTTATGATAAAGTAAAAGTTAATAGCATTGAAACTAATGCTAACTATTACGTTCATCCTGAAACTCATGAAGCTACAATTATTAAACAAGATCCAACTCATAGATTCGTATCTGATGAACAAATCTTAGCTTGGACTAATAAAGCAGCGGCTCAATTGGCTGATGCTGAGCATAATGGTCTAATGACTAAAGAAGATAAGGCTAAGCTGGATGGTATTGCAGCCGGAGCTAATAATTACCATTTACCAGAAACCTTACCTCCTACAATCATTAAACAAGATGCCAATAATCGCTTCTTTACAGATCAAGAACGCGAAAAACTTAGTTTGAAGAAAGATATGTCTGCATTCGTTGTAGGCAGTGGTGTATTCAATGGTACTGAAGGTACTATTATTAACCATAGCTTTGGTAATACATCTTTCTCTGTATCCATCACCCCAACAACTAATCCAAATGGCCAACTAGGTGAATATTGGGTTAAGAAAACTAATACATTAGTTGTAGTATACTGCTCTGGTGCAGGTAAGAATATCGAATTCGATTATTGCTTAACTTATTATAACTAAAAAAATATCCCCATAGGAGTTGAACTCCTATGGGGGTTTATTTTATTTAAAAGGATCTATTCCTGCATTGTTATCTGTAACAGTTGTAGCTTGAATACGTTTCTTCTTAGCATTATCTAATGTGACTAATGCATCATTGAAGTATTCTTTATTCATATAAACTACAAAGTCAGATAATATGTGTTCAACTGGAACTTTAGTGGTTAATTCCATTTTATCCCAATCTAAATCGTATTCATATTCTTCATTATTATTGAATACTTTGAAATCTAAGAAAGCTGATGGAGAAATGAATGTTTTCTTACACGCATTTATGATTCTAGTGATATTAATATCACCTTCAAAGATTTCACCAAACTTAATAGTTAAAGGTTTAGATTTATCTTCTTCTTCATAAGTAGTAGTGATAAATTGATCCCAACCTTTAGAGTTAGTATTAGGAATATTGGAGAAGTTAACTACATAAGTAGTCAATTGGCCATTCTCATTAAATCTCATAAAGTTATTATGCTTCATACTAAAGTAGCAGAATATTTTAGGAGCTGGGAACCGCATTTCTGCATTGAAGTCAATATAGTAGTTAGAAGTGACTTGGTTTTGACGTTCACCATCATCAATATTCATATCAGGTACTTTTAGATGTACATACATATTTGATGCACGTAAAAAGAACTCATTTCTGCCATTAATAGTTCTTAATTTATAGATAAATGGAACTTCAGAGTGCTTATTTAGATAAGCTAAGAATTTGAATGGTTCTTTAATAACTTTATTAGTTATATCCACATCAAATCCAACTTCTTCGGCTAAAGTATATAGCATATCATAAGGTACATGGATATCCATATCAGTATAATATCCACTTGTGGCACCAACTTTATATGCCATCTTCATATACCGCATCAAATCTAATTGTTTTGCTTTAGTATTTACTTTAACCTTTACGTTGAATTGGAATAATAGTTGATCTAATGAAATACCAATATATAAATCTTTCTCTAAGTCTTTAAAGAAAGTATCACGATAATTAAAAGTTCTAGCATAGTAGTTTAGATCATATTGATTTACATCAATACCATCTCTATTGAAATCTATATCCAATGTAGGAATAATAGCAATAGCTGGTTTACCACGTTTGATTAATTCTCGTTCATTGATATTAGCAAACTCATCAAATAGATGTCTGCCATCAATATATACAGTTTTAAAGTATCCTTTATCAAATTTACCAAGAATCCAATTCTTAAAGAATTCTACAGCTACAGAATATGCATGACTAGCACTAGGAACACATAGATTCTTCAATAAGCTCTTATTCATCATTTGTCCAATAGTTACAGGGACAAGAGTTGTTGGATCAAATCTATATTTAGGATTATCCGACCATAATGTATTATTAGGGTCTTTCATCTTATCATTATTTGATATTTTCTTTTTAGGATCTAGGAATGTATGAACTCCTGGATCTGTGTCATCTATATTCTCTTGAATAAGAATAGGGACAGTGCCATCACTATCGGGACCTAACGGTTCAGGTATATAAGTATCAGTTCTTAATGGCAATATATTCACCCCACTTTATCAAAATTTACAAAAAAAATATTACCGTAATGTTGGGGAATGACTCTTATAGCCATTCCCCTAATTACAGCCCTATTAACTAATTCTTTTAATAAGTACCGTGGAAGTATCATTACCGCCCATTGCTGTAATCACCACCTTCCACGATGATGATGGCTATCATTTCACCATCATCGTCTGGCATCAGTTCGCCTGATGACAGTTCCGGATCATCTTTAACGTCAGGCCGGAGCTTATAAAGCGCCTGACTGAACTCGGGTAAGAGTTCAATCTCCTTCACCGTAAATGGTTTGATTACACCAATTACGGTATTTAACAGTGGGGTTGCATCCCCAATTTTAAGGCATTTAATATCACCGGGACTTATCATGAAGTTCCAGCGTTGTAATACCGTTGTCATATTACCATCCTCCTTCGTGATTATAATATATAATCAGAAAAGGACGTTATTTCAACTTTTGTAATGCTTTAATATTATCAAGTTCTTTTTGTATATAAGAGTCTCTACCGATATAAACCATGCTATTAAGATTTACGTAAGTATCTTTAAAGTGGTTTACAGCAGAGTTGAACTTACCATCATTACGTGAAATCATCATTGCATTTCTTGGATTAAGAACTCTTGTAGCTCTTTCTTCGAATTGTTTATTGATGATATACATAATATTCATGCAGTCACCATCAAAATCGGCACCCAATGATGCTAAGATTTGTAATGGTACACTCATAGTGAAATCGTCTTCGTTAATACCAACACAATACATTTGTAAAAGTGACCCATAGCTAATAGATGGGTTACGATTAATAATGAATGCAATACCACGAGGACGAGATTTGATAATATTGTAAATAATATTTAAGATGAATTGATCTTTAATGATTTGAGATCTAAACCATCTCTTATATGCATCAGTATAGCTCATGTCTAGAGACTTAACTAAGAAATTAATAATAGTTTGCTCTAATAGAACTACTAATGCAGCATATGGTAATTTGATTTCATCGATCTGTAAAGTAGCATCTGGAGTAATAACAGCACGAGCAGTGAAGTTATATCGACCAGCCATTACAGAACGGATTGCACCTTTCTTACCACGCATATCATTAAGAATGATTGTATAGATTTCTTGAAGACTCTTTTGAATATCAAATAATACATCATTCTTAGTTTTATTACGACGATAGATATCCATTGATTCATTATTTACAATAGATACATTTCGTGCAATATTATTATACCATTTATTATTCTTAGTGAATGTAAATTGCTCACCAATTACATTTACCATACGTAAGAATAATGTATATACTGGTATACTATGAGTTAATATCTTCTCACGATTCTTCATGAGATGATTATATAATTCAATCTTTTTAGGATTGCTTTTATTTTTATTTCGATAGAATTCTAATACATCATCTAGACGTTTAGCAAAGTCAATCATACCAATTCCATCAAATGGAGAATCTGGATTAATTTCTCTTGCTTCAAAGAATCCATCTTCATTAGCTTCATTAGAATATTGAAGAATATTATTCAATTTCTTACTACCAATGAAACTCTTTAGAACTTCGTATAAGTTAGGATGAATAACTTGGTATTTGTCAGATAATACAATCCAACCAAAAATACCAAAGTCATCATCTACATACTTAACTTTGTCATGGCAAATAGGACATTCTTCACCATTATATAATGCCCCACGTAAATGACCACATTTACATCTATATCTATCTTTGAATGCATTTTGATCTAAAACAGATGCACCATATTTAGATGAGAAGATAGATGTATCAGATTTAACATCTTTCTTAGGATCTTGAGGATTCTTAATAAAGAAGTCCTTACCAAGAATAATACCTTTGTCTCTTTCCTTATCTAGATCAATTACTTCTAGTCTAGTTTGATACTCATATTCTTTGTTTACAGGTTGAGTAGTTCTAATGTTTAACTCCATTTTATATTATCTCCAAGCTTTTCTAATAATACTTCCAAATGTTTTCTTATAAGTTAAGCCAAGCAACTCTGTTGCTTCTTTTTCACTAATATTAAATTCCTTACCTAATTTATCAATTACGCCATTTTTGATATCATTAGGTACAGTATCCATCTTAACAATTTCAGACATACATCGGATAAAATCTTCTCTAGTAATGCTACTAGAAAGAAGAATATTTTCAACTGTCATTCCTTCAAGATAGAATAGACCAAAGTATTTATACTTATTCAAATACTTAGAAGTCTTTTCTGTATTCTTAGCTTTGAATACAATATCAACAATTGCCTTGATTGGCAAGTTTAAAGTTTTATGAATGTCTTCAAGTAATACGCCTTCATTGTAAAGGTTTAGCACTTGGGCTTCTGTGTTATTCAATAACATTTATTTTCCTCCCTTCTTATTACGCAATAATATAATATTTATTCAAGATAAATTTTATAGTATCTTCAGTAGTATTTAATTCAGATGCAACTTTAGCTACATCATTATATTTAATAAATGCTCTGATAGCAACTAAATCTTGAGTAAAGTTTGGATCTTGTTTAGCTAAGCTTTTTACAATAGTCTTGGTATTAAATTTATCACCTTTAGCTCGTTTAATATATGTAAAGTCTTTTACGAGCATAGGGTAAATACATTTTCTAGTTTCTTCTAATCTGATAGTAGCCATATGTTTGCCTAAGGCAAGACTAGCACAGATATTTTCATTGAATATGCTGCAAATGTCTTTTGTTAAATTAAATTTCTTAGAGATTTCTCTAAGAGTTAAACGGTCTTCATTAACAAGACGAATGATCTTTTCGTAAGGAGCTACTTTGTTAGCTCTGAAGATATCATAGTCGGATTTAAGACGCATTGCAAATCTTGGAGATACACGAGATAGCGCACTCACTTCTTTTAAAGTTTTACCTTCAAGAAGAAGATTGAATGCATTAACTACGTTTACATAGATTTCTTTATCTGAATAGATTCTAGAAACTACATTGGAAACCTTAGCCCATTTAACGCGGGACCCTGGTTTAATATTTCCATATGTTTTTCTATGAATACCAAATTTATTACATGCAGAACGTAAAGCTTTAATGGAATATCCATATTCTTCAGATAATTTAGCAAGAGTAAGCTTTTTGTCTACATAGTTTTCTTGTAACCATTCTTTGAATTGCTTATTAGAAGCATTCAAAGTTTTATTTAATTCTAATTGAATAAATGGATTGGAGATATATCGTTCAATGATAGTAATAGTTGCAATACCATATTTAGAAAGAATCTTAAATACGTCTTCACCATTATTAAAATCTTTTATCCATTTAGGAGTTGTTGAAAATTTAGCTTCGATATTTCTAGCACGATTGTAATGAGCATACATATCATCATAAACATCATTCGTGATATCTAAATACACACAAGCTTTCTTTTTAGGAATATTACTTTCCCGTAATAGTTTGAAAGTCTTTAGCTGATTCGTTGAAAAGTTTAACATAACACGTTCTCCTTTAAAAACAAATATCGTTTCTAAATTTATAATATATAATTTATTATCAGAATAGAATAATGACCCATACCCTATGAAAGAGTATGGGTCATTTTTCAAAGTAAAGGATCTAACTACACCAAAAGTTAGAAGGATTTATGTCCGCCCACATCTCAAGGGCGCGGTGTGAGTCATACACCGTACTTATTTGTTGCTACTGTAATTATTATTTAAACCCAAATGCTTTATCTGGGTCCATCTTAGTCATAACAACTTGAGAGTCATGGAATGCCTTCATTGCAATCAATTTCAATTTAGATGCAACTTGAGGCATTGCTGCTCCGACATTAGTGATTCCTAATTTATAGAAAAGATTGCCAGCACAATGATTACAGATTGTACCATCTTTAGCTTCACAAACAGAAGCAAATCGCATTTGTACATCTTTACCAATATATTTATCTTTATTATCAGAATTAAGCTCTACTAGCTTATTTCCTTCTTTGATAAAGCAATACATGTATTCCTTAATATTTTGATCTGTTAGATGAACTTTAACTGTACGTTTTGTCCCACAATCAGATCCTTTAGGGCCAACTTTAACGTGTTGATATGCAGGAAGCATTAGCTTTTCCCAATACCCACCAACTTCTGTTTTATTAGAACGAGAATAAGGACCTTCTGCTAGAGAGTTAGCAAAGTCTGCATATTCTTCTTTAGCGATACCTTCAATATAATTAGACATAATTATATTATAGCCTTTAGTTGGATCTGGATTCTTAGTGATACCTTTCATGATAAACATGTTTTTGAAGTCATTGTTGAAGCTACCACGAGCACCAGAGTTATATGTATCTAATGCAATATCATCTTTAAGAGTTTCCTTAGCAAGTTTTAATAATTCATCTTGAATCTTTAAAACTACATTTGGATCTTTTGCATCTAATTCTTTTCTATATTTCTTAACTAGATCTTTCTTAGCTTTACTAATCACTTGAGTGATAGTTAAGAGTTTCATAGAGTAACCATTAGCCAACACTGATACATAAGGCATGAACTTTTGAGTCTTCATGATAAAGTCTTTCAATGTAGATAATGGTAATTTTTCTTCTAAAATAGCATATCCAATCTTTTCTGTGATTTTACCAACCATTTTCTTATCAATACTTTGATTGATATAACCATAAAGATCGAATAGTTCATTTTCAATAAATACTTTATTGAAAACCCAAATTCCGACTGTTGTTAAAAATGATTCTTTATTCTTCTTACCTTCAGGGCCATAGGCTCCTTTTGGTACGGTAAAAGTATCATAAGTATTAAATCTTATTTTACCATTGAAGTCGCCAAAAGTTTCCATAATAAAGGATAATTTAGTTCCTTCTTCTTCAGTAATATTTAATAAGAATTCAATGTCTTTTGGATTGGTGATAGTTTTAGCAATACGTTTTGCCATAGTATACCTCCTTATTATTACAATGTAGAACCTATATAAGCATATACCGGAAACATTAGATTAATATAAATTAACGCATATAAGGAGGCTCTTATGGCTACGTTTAATAAAGAGAATATGATTACTCTCAAAGAACTAGCTCCTAGTTTAGTAGAGATCATTACAAGTAAAGCAGCACAAAAAGATTTGACTGCCCATATCAATAACCAAGATATGCATATCACTCCTAGTGAACGAACTAAATGGAATGCATCTCTTGACGATTCTAAATCTTATACTGATAGTAAGTTAGCTGATGTACTTGGCCCTATCAAAGACCAAATCGGTGGTGACTTAAACAACTTAACAACTTTACTTGCTAAGAAATTAGACAAAACTACGTTTGATTCTTTCCGTGGAACGCTTGCTCGTGTAGCAACTTCCGGTTCCTATAATGATTTGAAAGATCAACCATCTAGTTTGTCTTATTCTGATACAGCAAATAAAGCTCTTCGTGCTGACCGTGCAGGTCATGCCGATGAAGCTGATCATGCAACTCGTGCAGATGAGGCAACACATGCTTTAACTGCAGATAATGCTTTACGGGTAAATGGTATTCGTGTAACAATCGATGCTTCTTATCCTTCTAATCCAGAAAATAATAAAGAATTATTCTTCCACACTGGCGAAAAAATGTGGTACTGCTATTGTAACAATGCTTGGCAAATGACAGGCTCTGCAATCAGATAGAAAAATATACAGGGCTCAATACATTTCAATATGTATTGAGCTCTTATTTTTTCTATATAGGAGATATATTTTAATGAAAAAGTTTGAAGAAATTTATAGTGAATTAAACTCTGTTACAATGATCATTACGAATCGTTGTAACTTAGCTTGCGATTACTGCTTTGAGCGATCTAAGGGTAATAAAGATATGACTGTCGAAACTGCAATTGAAATTGTAGATAAGACATACAACAAACTTCCAACTCCGAGTGGAAGATTTACATATAATTTATTTGGTGGTGAACCAATGGTAAACTGGCCTGTAGTTAAAGCAATTCTTGATCATATTGATGAAAAGAACTACAATGCTCAGGTTGGTATTACAACAAATATGACTCATCTTACTGATGAAATGCTTGATTATATTGATGATAACGATGTATTTATTTTAGCATCTATTGATGGTATTAAAGAAGTACATGACGCTCATCGTGTAGATCATGCCGGTAATGGATCTTTTGATACTGCAATCAGAAATATCAAGAAAATGATTGACCGAGGTCTAGCTCATTTAGTTGAAGCTAGAATGACTATAACTCCTGAGAGTGCAAAATATATGTACGATGGAGTTAAAATGCTTTTAGATCTAGGTGTAAATAATATTTGCCCTATTGCAGCATCTGACTTAGAGTGGGATGCACAATCTTTAAAAGAATATGAAGAAAACTATGAAAAGGTTTTAAATCTTTATGTAGAAATTCTTAATGATAAAGACAATATTAGAAATATCAATATTAAACACGTTGATGATATCATTGGTACTGCATTAGAACCAGAAACTACTGATACAAAAATGTGTCATATTGGTAATAAATATTGGTTATGTGTAGACTGGGATATGAATATTTATCCTTGTCACAATTTCCCAACTACTGATCTAGATTTCTTAAAAGAAATGAAAATAGGTAATATTAGAACTGGAGTAGATGAAACCAAAGTTTCTGATAATGCGCTCCAAGCTAAATTTGAATTAGATCGTTGTAATGGTTGTGAAGCTAAACTTATTTGCAAGTCTGGTTGTCCATTCCAAAATCTAACTGAAAATAAAGATTTCTATACTCCAACTATTGGATATTGTAATCTTCAAAAAGTTCTAATTAGAACTGCATTGAAATTTAGAGATAAGTTATTGACTGCTGAGAATATTCGTTCTCGTAAGTTAAACGTACTTATTGAAAATTTAAAATTAAAGAAATATTTTGATACTGAAATTAAAGATGGCGAGGTTACAGACTTCTCCTTTAGATTGAAATTAGATAGATTCTTAGAATTATATAATAATTTGAATTTTAAAGGAAATGTAATTCCTAGCTTTAACCAATATTTTTCCTCTCAATTAGCTACATTGATGGCTATCTTAATGGCTATTAATGGTAAACGAATTCAAATTGAGGGAGATGAGGAGGAAGTAAATAATGGCTAGACGTGCTAAATGGGAATACGCTGATCCCCAATTAGACAACTATACTGATAAGAAAGTTAATAGAAACTTCTTTAATCAGATTGATTATATGATTGATGTAATCAAATATCAATGTGCTGAAATGGATGACATTCTCCATGTAGCATCCAATCCAGATGAACACACTGATCGTTACTATCAAAAGAAAAATCCTCAAAATACTTCTTTCTATGATGCTAGAAAAAGTACATTTGATGAACTATCTCGTGATGGTGATAAACTAAGTCTTAATGGATTTAATAAACTTATTGAAATTAACTGGGGTCTTCTTAATAACGTCCATAATATTATGGGCAATCCAGATGCAGGATTAAAAGACTTACCTAAGTTTAATGAAAATGAAAAATTAACCATGGAAAAATTCAATATTATTTTAGAAAATATTAGAAAGACTAATACTTATTTAAATAATAATTGGGGTAGATATTTCGATGGTTCTGGGTATTGTGTAATGTCTTGTCAAGTTGCATGCCAAGCGGCATGCCAATTAGCTTGTCAATCTTGTCAATATAATACATGCCATAATCAAAACTGTGGAGGATGGTCGTAAATGAAAATATATATCTTAGATGAAGTATTTGACTTTGCTAAGAAGATAGGTATCGTTACTAAGATAAATGACTTAGCTAAGAAAAAATATAATCCGTCCACTATTCAATCAGATCTTCAATCCTATTATGATATCATGAATTCTAAAGAATATCTTTATCTCATGAGTGAATTGGAAACTAAGCTTAAAGCTGATGATATGTATTTATATAACTTATTCACTTATACTAAGATACAATCTTTCGATGTCGTAGCAGAGCTATTAAACTCTGTTAAAAATCTTCGTGATAGATTTGTATTATTAGAAAAGAATATTTCATATAAATTATCTAGTGCTTATGAATATGAAATCCTAATCTCTTTATTCTGTGCAATGTATGAAGAAGTTGCTGAAGATGTAAGAGCTGGGCTTCCTAAATATATTCATTTAGCTTACTATAACTTTGTAAGCATTAAATTCTGCACAACTCAATTATCTACTGCAGGTAATTTAGATATGTTTGATGAATATGAAAAATTCATGCAAACTAAATTTGATGCTATTAATAAATATATTAACGATAAAGATACATTACGTAATCTACGTTTAGAATTACGTTGTGCAGCTTTACAATATCTCATTCCTAGAATGGATAGAGAAGTTAAATATAAAACTTTAGCAAAGATTGAAAAACTTATCGACCCAGCTACTTTAGATTTCGATAATAAAGAAAACTCTATTGGTGTAATTTGGACTATGGAACGTCTATATGAATTATACTTCGATCTTTCTGATTATAAGAACTTCTTTAAATGGGTTTATAATCAATATCAATATATTGATAACGCATTATTTGATAAAGAAAAATTCTTTGATGGATTGAGATACTATAATAAGAATAATATCACTGGATTTATTATCTCTATGAGACGATTCTATTATATCCAAAATCTATATCCAATCTTCAATATGGAATTTAGAAACGTAATTCAATCTGATGAAGATTTTATTACTAATCCAAACTTAGAATACACCCTATATGATACTTATGCTAATAAATTATTATTAGATAAATTTAAGAATTATGTAGATACTTGGTTTGCTAACTCTAAAGCTAAGCTAGATGATTTAGCTAAAAATGAATCTATGCTTAAGCGTTGTAAACGTATAATTGTAGATGGCGTAGATGAAGCAACTGCAATTAAGGAAACAGAAGATAAAAATAAAGCTAGTGCCACTGCAGATTATGATTCTACTGAACATCCAGAAAATACAAATACTGCAACTCCTGGTACTTTTACAGAAGAAAATCATACATCCACTGGGGATACATCTGGAAGTCCAGTTGTACCTAAATTACCAGATGGATTTAACTTAGATCATACTGAATTGAATAAATTAGCTGGAACTGCTGAATCTGAAACTCCTGCAGCTAATACAGAAGCTTCTCCAGATTTAAATCCAGTTCCTAAAGATCATCCAATTGCAACTGATGATTTAAGTGAAGAAGAATTAGCTGAATTAAATAAAAGTGAAGACGAATAATGTATAAAGAAATTTATCTAATGCTAACCGAAGCATGCCCTAATCGGTGTGAATATTGTTATATTAAAGGCAGAGACAATCCTGCCACTATGACATTTGATCAGATAGATAAAATTATTCAAGAAGAAAAGCCATCAAGGATATTATTCTTTGGTGGCGAACCTCTTCTTTGTTTAGATCTAATAGAAAAGACTATGGAGAAATACTATGGTAAATTGAAGTTCCAAATTGTAACTTCAACTGTAGTAAACTTCAAAGAATTTATTGATCTAAATGAAAAATATCCCATGAATGAAATCCAACTCTCTTGGGATGGATTTGCAGATAAAAATCGTGTTGATACCTGTGGTAAATCTATTGCATCTAATGTGTATGAAAATATATGGTATGCTATAGACAGAGGATTGAAATTCGATATCAAATGTGTTATAGGAAATGAAAATGTCCATTTAATGGAAGAGATTCATAAACAATTCTTAGAATTCCAAAAATATGGAGTTTCTGGAGAATTCGTTGTGGCTCATCGTTCATTATATACTGGCAATTTCCTAGATACATTTAGAGAGCAATATATTAAGACCTTTACATTGGATAAAATGTATATGGATCATCTTAATAGAATTATTGCTGTACTTCAAAATGATAATTACTTTGGTTCTTGTGATGCCGGCAAGTACAAGGTTATAACTCCAAGCGGATGGCAATCTTATTGTACTGCTTTATCTCAAGAAGAAACAAAGTTTGGTGAAGAACTTCTACAAAAACCATGTAAGAATCCTAAATGTGATGCCTGTGAATATCGTTGCATGTGTGATGGTGGTTGTAGATATGAACGATTCTTAGAATTTGGTGAAGATTGGGAATCAAACTTCTTAGAATCTACATGTATCATGATGGAAGTATACTACAAGACCATTAAACAATGGCTATCTACTTTATCTAGATCAGATAAAGAAAGATTGTATGAAATAATTAAACGATATAAGGCATACCAATCCGAATATCATAAGGAGATGGTTTACTGATGATTAACTACGTTCCTGAGCGTATTTACGCTAAAATAAAAGACGATCCAAGCTTTATTGAAATTGATAAGCTTGCTAAAGATAGATTTAGTAAATCTGGCACATTGCTAGATGTAGTCATGTTTGATAATAATATCAAAGAAGATGATTTCATTTATAAGCAATATAATGATACTTTATATGCGTTAGTTAAAAAGTATTGTCCAGAATATGAACTTCAAATGAAGATTACTCTTGATAATGATATGACAAAGAATGATCTTTTGTATTATTATGATCATAGATCTGAATATGATACAGAAACAGTTCTTTACATCTTATCTTATTTGATTAATACATCTTATCAAGATTATACATTCAATACTTATCAAAAACAATATCATGAATTATATGAAGCTCAAGATTTGAAAACAAAATATCAATTCTCTACATATATTCATTTGAAATACATCAACTCTAAAGTTGAAGATTATGCTATTAATGAAGCTCCTAAAGATGAAACTTACTTAACCAAAGTATTTAGTCTTTTGACTTCATTATATGACGAATATAAATTGATCATTAAAGATCAAGATTTGTTGAAATATGTATTCATTGAAATCTTTGACCATACTTTAACAAATGCATATAACTTCGTTGATAATGATAAGCTAATCTATAAACAACTTCCTAATATTAGCGTTCCTGAAGACATTTTAGATGGAGACTTCAAAGGAACCTCTATTAATGAACTTGGTATTCTTGATAAGAAATTTGAATTAGCATTTGCTGTTCGTAATTGGGAAGAGACAACCAAATATTATTATGAAATTTTAGAATGGATTGATAATGCTCTTTCTGAACCACAAAAACTATTCAAGACTCTTGTGATCTATGATAAAGTTATGGCTCCGAACTTCTGTGGCATTTTACGTAGATATGTAAAATTAAGCACACAAATTTTATGTAAGTCCGGTGACCCATATCTTAGAAATCTAAATCCTCAAGATCAAGAATTTATTCTAAGAAAATCTTATAGTGGTACTAAATTTTCTAATCAAGCAACTACAGATTCTTTCAACCGTTTGACTAATCATATTGATCAATGGTTTGCAAATAATGAAGTTGCTTTAACTGTTTATAAAAATTGGTACTACAATATCAGAGGAAAAGAAGATGTATTCTTGTCCTAGTTATTACATACAATCAGTAGATGACTTTAAGTTAAATACTATTGATTTACATATAAATCGTTTATGTAATATGGCATGTAAATATTGTTATCTTATTGGCGGATTCAATACTAATAGTGATACATCTACATTTACTAGATGGAATGACTTAATTGAGATGCTCAAATATATAAATATAGATAATGATAAACTTACAATAAATTTTAGTACTGGTGAGTTATTTACCAGTACTAGAATGCCAACTTTATATAATGCTATCAAAAAGATAGATAAGATTAATAGATATAGAGCTATTGATATTGAGTATAGATGCTTCTCTAATGGTACGTCATATGAAAATATAAAAGATTTTATGAATAAGATGTTTGGTAGAAATATCACATTGAGTATTTCATACGATGGAGAGAATTCATCTAGATTATATAAAAATGATTCCGATTCTACTTTAGAAACTTTAAAATCTTTAGCTAGAATAAACTGTGCTGATGAAGTTATAGTCAGAAGCGCAGCTCATGAAAATATACGTGATCTATCAAATACAATTATCAATCTATATAATCTAGGATATAAAAACTTAGAATATTATTTGGTTGATGATTGGCAAGGATATAGAGATCCTGAATATATAAAACTCTTCAAAGAGGAAGTATATAAACTATTAACCTTTTTTAAAGATAAAGGAGATTGTTTATATAATATTCACAAATATAAAACCAGAGTGGCTCCGACTACATCTTGCGTGGCTGGAAAAACTCTTTCTATAGATACAAATGGCAGAATATCAGTATGCTCTACTTCACTAAACCCTAAGTTAGGATTAGAGGATATTTCTGTAGATATAACTGAATGGAGAAGAATCCCAGAAGTCTTTAAAAAGTTTAAAAATATTACTTTAGATAGATCTAATTTAGACTGTGCTACATGTAATAATATTCTTTGTGAAGACTGCTGTTCACATAAAGCTATATCTAAAAACTATCAAGATAGACTATATCAGCAATGTAATATAAGACATGCTGAACTCGAAGTTTATAAATCAATATTTGGGTGATAACTTAATGGTAATACTCTTTATGAGTATTACCATTATATTTTCTATGGAGGTATCAAATGTTTGAACGATTTGATGCTATAGTGTATAAAGTATCTGAGTATTGTAATTTAGATTGTGTTTATTGTTTCCAAAAGCATGATGTAAAAGAACGTACTAGAGGATTTACATATTTTGATGAATTAATAAAGTTACTTATAACTTTACCATTAGCTGACGACTTTGAAATTAAAGTTACTGGTGGTGAGTCTAGTCTTCATTGCGATAAGATTAGACAAGACTATAAAAAATTTAAAAAGATTGAACGATATAAAGAAACTAATATCCAAATGACTACAATATCAAATGGATCTAATATAAATGGTTTAATAGATTTATGGAATGATGGAATATTAAATCCATGGGGTTGTAAGATATCCTGGGACGGTATATATAGTGCATCTAAATCTCGTAAACCGAAGAATATTGATGTATTTAATGATGACTACTTCAATAGAACTATAACCACTTTAGGCAAATCTGACTATAACGATAAGGTGCTTGTTAGGACTGCATGCACACCTGACACGATAGATAACTTATACGATGCATATAAATTTGCTTTAGATAATGGTTGTTATAAGTGGGAATATTACCCACTATCGGATTGCGATTATTATAAAGATCCAGATTTCCTTAAAAAGTTTGAAGAGCAATTATATTATATCTTTGAAGAGAATGCTTTAGAAGAAAATAGAGATAAAATAGTTGCAAATGTAGACACAATGTTGTATACTAATAATATGACAGAAAAAGAAAGATTAAGATCTATTAGCTGTAGACATCTTGGTCATTTCTTACATGTCGGCATTGATGGCTCTCTTTATCCATGTGGATATTTTTCTGACGATGCATTCTATTCTAATCAGACTTTAAAGATAGGTGATGTATTCACTGGATTATATCCTGAAGTGATAGATAAATTCACTAAAGAATATAATCAAACTCCAATGTGTAGTGTAGCAGAAGAAGATGGATGTAAATGCTTCCATTGCTTTGAATGTCCAGCTGTAAGCAAATTCTATAAGAATAATTTACAGAATAAAATGAGACAGCAGTGTGCTATGAGACATATAGAAAAGAAAGTCTTTGAAGATGTATATAAAAATTATGTCTTTGATGAAGATCAAATTAAACGGAATTTTACGTACGCAGAAAACTGGAACACATGATTGAGAGCCAAAGTGTATGAGAAGTTTTTATTTTTATACAAAGGAGATCTCATAAGAATGAGTACGGAAACTATCGTCAAGAGACGACAGCTTAGGAAAAAATTTTTCCTTTTATTTCCTGCGGCAATTCCTGTTGTATACGTTTTAAAAGGAATTAATTTCATTCTTAAGTTAGTTTTGAAAAAGAAGTAAATTCTTCAAACTATGGTTATATTCCCAGTAGGTGTTAATCATCTACTGGGGTATAAACATCTCGATAATGAGGTATTTATAATGAAATTTAAACATTTATATCCCGAATGCAATAATGCAATTCTAATTACAACTGATATGTGTAATTTATCTTGCAAGTATTGCTTTGAGAGTAATAAATCTAATAATATAATGACTCCTAAAACAGCTTTAGGAATCATTAAGAAAATATATAGAGATACAGGTGATCCTGAATATCCATTTAAAGTATCCTTCTTTGGGGGAGAACCTTTAATTGGTTGGGATGCCATGAAAACTATTTATGATTATTTGAATGAAAATAATCTACCATATAAAACTGGGGCAACTAGTAATCTAACTTTATTAACTGATGAAGTAGTAGATTACTGGAAGAATGCTGATACATTTATAACCGCATCAATAGATGGTAATAAGATTACTCATGATAAAAATCGTAGTAATTCATTTGATAAAGTTGCAGATGCATTAGATAAACTAAATGCTAATAATATTCCGTTTGAAGCTAGAATGACTATATCATTTGATGATATGAGTAATCTATTCGAAAATGTGAAATTTATTCATCAGAGATTTAATGCTAAACGTATAATACCACAATTAGATACTAATATTTTACATATATTAAAGTATCTTGATCTAGAAGCTCAGTGGTATAAAATAGCTGATTATTATTTAGAGAATTTAAATACGGATACTGAATTTAATTTTGGTGGAGTATTAAGTAGATTCTTAGATTTAGATCTAACTAAACATGACGAATGCACTAAGTGCTGTTACTTCGGGTCCAATAGTTCAATAGTAATTAATTGGAATGGTGACGTTGTATCATGCCCGGATTCATATTTTACTGAAACAGATTGGGATATGAATTATGGTAATATTTTAGAAGATAATTTAAATCCAGAACCAAAATATGAATGCATCAAATATCAATTAGATGCTAAATACGCTAAGAAATGTGACTTCTGTCGCTGTAAAGGTAATATATGTAATGGTGAATGCTATTTACATATGATAGCTGATGAACGTACCGAATTTGGTCAGAAAAATGCATTCTGTCAGATGAATGAAATATACTACGACGTAGTTAAATATATCCAGAATGCCCTTAAATAAAGGAATTAGCCCATAGGCAGTCATAGCCTATGGGCATAACATTTCAGTAATTAAATAGCGTGAAAGGAGTTAAATATGCCTGATCGTGGTAAATATAAATATAATGATCCTCCTTATGTAACTGAAGGAGTTAAGATCGGAGATGAATTTGCAACTCAAGCTAATAATCTCGTAGATGTAATTTATAGATTAAAAAACGAACTTAATGATATCAATCATGTTTGGGAAAATCCTGATGAGCATTATGATAGATATTATCAAGAAAAACAAATAGATGGAGATAATAGAAATTGGCATAATGATACTAAGAATAGAACTGTAACTCCATCCAAGCGAGGTCAGAAGTTAACAGTTGATAATATGAATGTATTAGTATTGTATGCTAATAAAATTAAGGAAAGTCTTGGACATCTTCCTGCTAACTTATATACAGATATTCCAGAATTGACTTATGGTAGCAAAGCTAGTATTGAAACTTTCAAATTAATTGAAAATAATATCAATACTATTAGTAAGCATCTTAATAAAATATGGAATCAATCTTTCGATACTAATGGTTATTGTATTAAACCATGTCAAGTTGGCTGTCAAATAGGTTGTGAAATTGCAGCCCAAGCACCGGACATGAATGGTGCTAATATTTATCCTCCTAATATTGGGATTGAAGGATTCTATTATGCATGGCCTGGTAGATATTATTCATCTAGACCAGATCCAGATCCTAAAGGATTTATGAAAATAGTACGTGTAAACTCACCTTTAGAACAAGAAAGTCTTTATCGTAGTGGTAGAGTTTTTGATTCATATTCTGGGCTGCCATATACTCACATATTTGGTGTAGTCAGTGAAGAATTAGAGCGACGTATTAATAATTATAATTGGGAAAGATACCAATATAATCTTGCTCAAAAGAATTCTAATAAATGGCCTAAATATTATAAGCCATATTATTCATCTAGATGGTTAACGTATGTATTACCAGTTGATATTAATAATTGGTTAGATCCGAATAAAGTAATAGGCCATCTAGAAGTTGATAGAAATGGTGCTCATAATTATTATAGAAATATGCCTAAGCATATTCAATCAGATAATAACTATGATAAATATGTATTTGTAGATTATGATACTGATTATCTAATAGATTCAGATGAACCACGATATCAACGATATAAAAAGGATTACTATCTATACGTTAAATATCCTAAGAAAAATGGTACGTATAAATACCCAGTACGGAAAAGTTATGATGACTGTGGTGGGTGTGAAAATAAATAGAGGTTATATAAATGGCAAAATTAAGAGACACGAATGTCAGAGACCGCTTAGAGGTTGTTGGTAGTATAACCTCTGGGGGTAAAGAAGTTTCTAAAGCTGGTCACTCTCATAGTTTATCAGAATTATCTGGTATTAATGAAGCAGTAATCGAGCTAATGAAGAAAAATACTGCATACAACTCTGAAAGATTAAATGGATTAAGCTCCGATGAATATCTAAAGAGTAAAGGATATCAAGAGCTTATTGTATTAGCTGATATAGAATATCCTAATATTAAAAATTTATCAATGGTTCTAAATAATAAGAATACATTTAGTATATCTGCTATTAAGTTAGAATTATTGATCAACTATTGCCCAGTAAATATGACACTATATCTAACTGCTGATCGTGGTGCTACATATGTAGATCAAGCTGATAGCTATGTATCTAGTAAACTAATTGGCTTTAGATTTAAAGTTCAAAATACTGGCGATAAATTCAGTCTTTCTATAAATAATATTGATGTATTTAATGCTAAGATTGTAAAATTCTCAGTAATCAATAAAACTTCTATAGGTGTTAATATCCCTGATGTGACACAATTAAAGACTAATTTAGTTGTATCTACTCCTGCAGGATTTAATGAATCCGAAGGAGATCTAATTAGAATTAGACCAATAATGAATTATAACTCTATTTCTATTAATGGAATGAGTAAATCTTTCATTGCTACTAATTTTAATATGAAACGATTCTATGGTAATTTTAATGCATCTACTTTTGCATATTATCCAGTATTGACTGACTGCATTTGTATTGGTGATAAAACTGGTAATATAAAAGTATTTGATTTAAGAAATAAAACAGCAATCAAAGTATATGATCTAAGTAATGGATCTATTAACTTTAGATTTACTGATGTAAATAGTAAAGATTTTGATTCTGCTACTAATTTATTGATCGATGCTGGTTCTGTATTTAATGGTCAATATAATATATTAGCACTTGGTAATACAGAAAATAATTTCTTCTATCCATATGGATGTATTGACCGCTTAGATGATGGAACTAGAAGTCTTACATTTAATAATGTAACAGATATTCCTGATTGGGTATATACAATTAGAGATCATTATCGGTCTCTTCTTGGATTATCCCCATTAGTTAAATTAACTGGTAAAATTAATGGAGTTGCATATAATGGTACATCTGATATTGAAGTACCAGCAGCTAAATTAAAAACTCCAGTAAATATTAATGGTGTTAAATTTGATGGCACTAGAGATATTACTATTACTGCAAGAGCAAATGGCGGTAATGCTGATTCTCTTGGTAATTTAAATGCAAGCCAATTCGTTAAATTAACTGACGTTGGAAATGCTGCTAATAAAATAGTAAAATATAATGAAAAAGGCCAATTAGAATGGCCTAATGGATATAAAGAATACTTTGAATAAAACAGTTAAAGATAGTACTATCTCGTATAGTACTATCTTTTTAATATTTTAATGGAGACTTAATATGGCAAAGCTTAATATAAAACGTGTTATAGAAAGTCCTGATGGAAATAAAGAATATCTGACTTTATATACTACTTTAGAAGAAGTAAATGGCGTCGGTAAAGCATTAGAAATACCTAATATTGGTAAAGCATATTATGGTATTGGTGAAGTAACTGATCCTCAAGCTTCTGCTAAAAAAAGATTTAATATTAATGGTACGGTTATGGCCGCACTCAAAGAGGTTACTACTAGATATTATAGTAAATACTTCTTATGTGATATTGGTGATAATGATATCGTATTACCTCCAGATGCTATCAGTGTGGAATATACATTGATTGGTGCTGGATCTGGTATGGCAATATTTAATAATCATATTTATTATAGTGAAAATGATGCTAAAATAAATGCCACTGATTATAATAAATTCGTAAAAGATATTAATAAAATATATCCTAATGGGGTTAATAGTGGATCCATTTTATCTGGATCTGCAACAAAATTATCATTAGTTAATGCAGACAACTCAGTAACAGAAGTAGCAACTGCTAAAGGCGGAATATTAGAAATATATTCGGCTAATCTTTCTACTCCAACATCTAAAACCACTAATAATTTATTATTCGATGCTAATAAGATAAATCTTGATAAAGAAGTTTTAGAGTTTAAAAATACTGCTAACTCCAAATATCAACCTGGTATTATTAATAAACTTATTGGTCGTAATGTAAGTAGAAATAGTTCTGTATCTGAAGATACAAACAAAGAACTGCCTATAAATATAGGTAATGAGTATGAATCCCTAATTAAAAACAAATTAGGAATTACCGATAAAGATATAAATTACTTTATACCTTTACGTACAAATAAAGGCTGTACTGTTTACAACAAAATGGGGCCATATATAAAAACTCTTTTAAGTTATAGTAAATCAGAAAATACTGATCAAAAATCTATTCTTTCCGCTATCGGTACAAACTCTGCAAACTATTTTAAAGGGTTAATAAGCAATGAAACGATATTTCCAGGTAAGTTTTTATCTAAGCATCTAAATGGATTTAAATTAACTAATGATGATATTGGAGAAATTCCTCAATTACCAAAAATAATAAATCCAAATTATACTGAAAATTATACATTTAATGAATTTGGTTTAAATGCTGATAATGAATCAGAATTCTTCAATAAGTTATTTACAAATTCAGTAGATACTGGTTCTATAAATGGTAATGAAATATATTATTATAGTGATAACTCTGGAGTAGTATCCAAACTCAAAGCATTGGCTAAAACAAATATAAACTCTAATACAAGAACTGATGGATTTGTTAATTTATTCTATAAGAATATTTCTAAGCATGCGTTTAATACTGATGCCATCGGTGGGAAACGTATTAAATTTAATGGAGTTACTACTTCTTTTAATAATCTTAATAAATACTTTGATCAAGATACTTTAAATTGTGATTTCACTGTAGGCAGTAATCTTAAATTAGACTACTCATTCTACTTTGGTCAACTCAAAACTTTCTTTAATGAAACAAATGACAAATATGATTTTACAAATGATGATACCTTCTATAAATTTAATCCGTTTAGTGCTGGTTGTATTACTGGGACTAAATCTGAAGTTGTAAAAGGTATAGTCAATGTAAAAGGCTGTAAAGCTATACGTCTAAGTATTGGTGAACATGGTAAAATTTATAATAATAAAATAGGATTGGATGCTAACGATTATTTTAAAGATATCGAAGCCAATGGGTTTGCTATTATTAAAATTAATTTCACATCAAATGCGTTATACACTGCAAGCGATGATCAATATTTAAATAATCTTAAATATAGTTTAAATAATACATATAATTCATATGCTGCTATATCTAAAGATAAATTACCTTTCTATGGTACAGTGAATGCATTAACTTGCCGTGAAACCATTTCTGGTAATAAATCTAAGATGTCCCCGAAATATACAACTGGCCAAATAATGAATAAGACCAATGGGGGTAATACAAGGATAAATAGATTTAATCCTATAATTGCTGATACTTCAGAGGATGCAATATTCTCCAATTTCTATCCAAATGAAAGCGGGTTCTTATTGGACTTAAATAATGAAATTATTTATCCATCTGCTATATATAATATTCATGATATAAGCCCAGTTAGATATAATCCTTTATATACTAAATATATATCATATTCATCTTTCTATAATACTGAAAGTCCTAATAATTTTAATAATTTTATTAGAATTATGGAAAGTGATTCTGCTAAATATTTATATTCTTTAAGTAATATTAAAGATTATGATATTCAGTACTCATCTTCAAATCTAATAAGAAATAATGATTTATTCTACATTAATTTTAGTAAATCTAAAAATTTAAGATCTATTTATTATATTAAGAGTAAATCTAAATTAACTGTATTAGATTTACGTAGTATAAAAGGTGATTTAAGTTTAAGTAATATCGTTCCAGATGGCAATGTAAAAGTTTTATTTAATCATCAGGCTACTTTAAATCTATCAAATTTCCTTAAAGATCTTAAGGGTGATTTTATTGCAGATCCTGCTATTCCAGAAACTTGTATTTCTAATTCTATAAGTAATACTGGAGCATTATCCACCGCATTTAATAATGCTCAAAATATTAAAGATCTAAGTATGCATGAAATTAGAAATGACAGAAATTTTAAAAATATCACATTCAATAATGTGTATACTAACTGTTTCAATCTGATTCATACTACTAAAAATTTCTCTAAATTAGTAGAAAAATCTACTAATAGTACTAATTTCTTCATGCTATTCTACTCATGTAAGAAATTAAATCAAGATGAGATGCTAATAGATTTTAGTAAGCATACTGGTAATTTAAATATGTATGCAATGTATTATGGCTCCTCATTGAATACAATAAATGATACTATCGATTATAGTAAGATAGCTAATGGGACTATGATGTATGGTAAGACTACTTTAAATAATCCTAATAATGTTATTAAAGTAAACAAATTCCAGTTTAATGATAAAATGGCATCGATCTTTAGTGAAACTACATTTAATGATATTAATTTTACACAAAAATTAGTAAGTAAATATAATACATTTGCTACCGATACAAATGTGAAAAATCTAAATGTATTTAAGAATGCAATATTCCCTAGTGATCAAGAAAATAACCCAGATTTAGTTTATAAACTACGTGGCAAATATGATAATCATGGCAAGATTATTACAGATGCAAAATTAGAATTTGAATATACAGAACCTATCACTGATATTACAAATGATGACATGGGTATGAAAAACATGACTATGGGTTATGATTTGAAATTGCTCCAATCAAATAAGTTCATTGATAGTGTAACAAAAGTAACTGCATCATCAATTTCCACAATGGTCAAATCTAATATATTTAATATGAAATTTAATAGACTGATACCAGGTCCTCGTACAGTCGATTCAGAAACAAATGTTAGATTTATTCTTTCAGAAAAAGCTACAGATGTTAAACTTTTAGGACCACTAGTACAAGGATTTGAAGATAAATATCATGCTGAAGTTTATGGTATTAATAAGAATTTTGAATTAACGTCAAATTCTACATATGAAAATATTGTAAATACTCTAAGCAACGTCTATGGCGCCGCATGCTCTTATGTGTATAATCCAAATGAGTATCAAAAAAATAATGTTGGCCTATATCTTTCTGATGGGCCTGATAATTTTCATACAATTCATGATAGTGTAATTTATTATGATAGACAATATCCAGTTAATATAAAAATATTTTATCAGCAATATAAAGATGATCAAGGCGTTCCAGCTAATAATGCTGAACTTAAAAAGGAAATTGCTAATATAGATAATGTAAAATTTATATCTACGTTTACAGTTGCCGATAATATAAACAAAAATATAACGTCTATTTTTATCGTTAACAACAACGATGAACAGGAACGTATTGATTTTGATAATTTTACAAGTAAAGGAAAGAAAATCCTTATAGTAATTTCTAATGGTCAAAATAAAATTGTAATAACTCTTTATAGAGTGAATACTACTAAATACGTAGTATTGTATGATGAAAAATGTAAGCTTAAATGGGCCCCTGTATACTCACATTACGATATTTCATTCTACCCAAATCGTGATTATACTGATGAATCTTTAAAATCTAAACCTAGAACTACACCAGTTCCTACTAATGAATGCACTATAACATTTAATACTAATTCACTAGATAGAAATGCTTTAGGTGAATTACAGGAATATATTAAGTGCGTGAATTATCGTAGATCTAAACCAGTCCATGCTATAATCAAAATTAGAGACAAGGCTAACTGGAATAATATACTACTAACTCAAACAATTTAAGGAGAATCTTATGAGAAAATATGCACAAATCTTCCATGGTGAAGTAATCTATATTATTGACTCCTTTGCATCTTTAAGTGATCTAAGAGAACACTTTTCTGAAGATACTGTATGGCTTGATATTACAGAAATGGAAGATATCGAAGTTGGCTATATTCAAGTTGTAGATAGAGATGGGCTAATTACATTTAGACCTGGTGTTGATAATGAATTTGAATCTTTATCTGAATCTGAAAAAATTAATACAATGATCTATGCAGCTAAAGTAAGACGAGATAAATATCTTGATGAACTAGCTCAAGCTAAAAGATATTTAGATGCACGTGATTGTTTTGATTATGATTATGGCATTTATTCTGATGGCCATAAGCTAAAGGATCTTAAGTTTAAATTAGATCAATTTATCTTAGATCGAGTTCCTAGTTTAATATCTTTAGATGCTGCTAGGAATCTAGATTTTGAATCTGAAGCTAAAAGATTAGAATTTGAATGGTAAGAAATAAATTCCCCATAGGAGTTCAACTCCTATGGGGATATTTTTTATATTAGAATTTCATCAAATGATGATTTATCCATGTACCCTAAAATATACATATTACGTCTTAAAGATTTTTAATCAATATATCCAGAAGGATTAAACTCCTTTTGTGTTATATATTATTATTGTGATTCATATATCTTATATTTATTTAAGGAGGAAAAGTATATGAAAATTTTTAGCGTATGTGCAAGAGTAGACTACAATGGTCAAGATGTTATCGACTTAGGTTTATTTAAGTCCTCCAATGCTGCGTTATTAGCGATGAAAACATTTATTGATAATCATGTTAGATCCGCTAGTAAAATTAGTATAGAGCTATTTACCTTTAGCGATAGCACTTTGAACGATGATGCTAGTCTTCCATATACGACTACTGATCTTATGTACAATCCTAGTACTAAGAAGTATGATGATCTAAATCCAGTATTATTTGTATGATACTGGTAGGAGGGGGGAAGTTAATCTCCCTCCTTTTATTTTTTTTGTAAAAATAACACCCATAGGAGTTGAACTCCTATGGGGATATTTTTTAGTATTTCATCATTGGATAAAGATTGATGTGATCTGGATGAATATGAGGATCATTTGAACTATACACTTCTGAAGATCTAGATGCATCAAACTTCAACTTTTTACCAAAGTATTGTTTATTGAAAGTTTCCATATTTGCACCAGTATTGGTTGGATCGCTATCTTTAACAAATGCCCCAGATGCCTCTTCTATACCGATTTGACCACCGATACGAATAGCCATTTCGCCAGTAATTTTAGGAGCACTGGATGTAACAAAATTACCAATATCTGGAGTATCTACATCAGCTTTTAAATATACATATGTATAGTTTGGTAAGAAGAATTTATCAGTGCCAGATTTTCTAAATAGACCCCTTTTATTTACATCAGTAGTCCAAAGACTATTCTTTTCAGCAAATTCATAAAGTCTAGGATATCTAGCTATAGTAACTTCTGCACCATTAGCCATTACATACCCATCTGGTTTATAAGGCAATAATACAAGTTCACCAATAAGATGATTATCATCTTTATCGAAATATTGTACTGTAGAATTACCTTCAAGGTTAATAATAGCACCTATAACATTGCTGTTATTTTTCAATGTAGTAGCATTATTATTATTTACAAAAACTGCATTATTAGATACAACTTGGTATGCTTTTCCTTCATAGATGAATTTTTCACCTTTGACAAATTTAGCATTAGTATTCCAAATTCTATATCCACTTTGCATTTCAATAGCTTTAATTAGAGTTGTAGCCATGGTTTCTACACTACTATTAGCAGTTTGTGCAATCTGTCTAATAGATTCCATAGATTCGCTTATGGTTGAAACATTGGCTAATTCTAGCCAGTCACTATTGGATTTATTATCTAATGCAAATTTAAGAGTTTTTGTCGCTCTATTATAACCAAATTGACCGGCAAAGTTAGGAGTTCCGCTTAAATTGCCGCCAATGTTAAAATGGTCCATAGATAGCCAACCATTTTGACCATCGGCAATATAATATTGAACTCCCCCATAAGGAGCCCATCCTGGAGCAATTTGACCTTTAGTAATACCACTTAATTTAGGGGGAGTTACATAAGGTCTAAATATAGTATTACCATTAGATGGAACTACAGTTGTATTCCAGTTAAATGGGGTATTTACTAGAATTGTACCGCCACCAGATGTATTCATTACATAGTATACATTATTGGCAGTATTTGTATCGCCACCTACGGTGATATTAGAGTTAGGACTGGTGGCTAAACCAGATCTAGCACTACCGTTTAATGTAATATTATTACAAACTACATTAGAGCCATCTGTTACTAAGATATGAGTAAATTTATCTCTTAAAACTACACTATTATTAAAAGTGCATCGTTCAAATCTACCATTAGTATTACTCATTACTACATTGGCATAATCAGTATCAGATGCTACGGTAGGATATACTTTAAATTGGATATTTTCAAATCCAACATATTTAGAATCTTTAATGATTAATGGTGGTAAGAATACATTACCACTACCATCACGTTTGAATTCTAAATGGCTTTGAAGATTTTTAATTACAACTCCAGTCCTTGTACCGGAATCTGCAAAATCATTTAAATGATCATCACCAGTATAATCACCGGATTTGATATTAACACTTATATCACTATAGTTATTGGAGTGAACAAATCTAATTACATCACTTAAATTATTAAATGGCGTTTCTTTATCACCAGTTCTATAATTTCCAGTATATGATTGATCTAAATAGATATCTAATGCAGAACCCTGCATATTAACACCATCACGTAATATTCTGGAATTATAATTAACACTATTATTTTTAGAAGTATATGTAATTTTAATATCTTCTACTTGGTCACCAAGACCATAGATATTAGCACCAAGTTCTGATAATGTAACTTGGTAGTTGTGACCAACTGTATTACCACGAAGTTGTTTAGCATTTGCTGTAACTACAACATCAGTAGGACTAATTTTACGATATACTGCTGGCATTTCAGTAATACCATGATGATGAGATTTAAGTAAATCTACATTAGAAGGTACATACTTAGCAGTATTTTGCATACCCTCAGTTAAGCAATCACCTTCTAAAACCACATTACGGCCAATATAGCTAACTAATAATCCAATAGATAAATTATTATAATTATTATTAGCTTTATTACCAGTCTTATAATAATCATAATCTGCTTGAGAATTATTATAGAAAGTTAGTTCAGCACCATTAAAAGACTGCAACCCGTTAGGAGCAACTTCACATGGGATATTATTAGATGCGCATAAGTTATTATATTTATTATATAAACTTTGTAATACTGATTGACTAATACCATTTGGGCCACTAGTAAATGCAGTTTTAGATACGTCTGGAAGGTATACTTTTTCTACCTTTTTACCAGTAATTAATTTTTCTAAATTACCATAATGATCGGCATGGAAATGTGTAATCAAAATAAATTTAAATTTAGTGATTTTATTTTCATCCATGCATCTTGTTATGGATTGGAATGATTGATTAGATTCACTAAAGCAATCAACTATAAACCAATTAGCATTATCAATCCCTACAATTGTACAATCACCTAAATCGGTTTCTGCTCCATATTTAGGAAAGATAACACTTAAAGATTTTTCATCAGCTTTTTGTATTTCTTTTTTGAATGCTGTTAATTCATTTCTGAAATTATTTACAGATTCATCTAATTCTGGTCGATAAATAGTTACTTGATTATTAGACCCTCTACTACGAGAAACTTTATAAACAACTAACTCAAATGTATCGCCTTTATCAGCAGAGTAACCTAATAATACTATAGATTTAGAAGTTTCACTGAATTTATAGTTAATACCTTCTGTCAATCTAATACCATCTTGGAATACTTCTAATTTATCAGTACCAGGATTGTAATTTAGTGCATCAAATTTGATGCTAGACTCACCATCAGCAGCCGCCGTATATGTATAAGTAGTACTATCAATTAGATATGGCATACCATTTGTTACATACAAACGATTAGATTTAGAATCAAATTGTAGTGATAATTCATCATTAGCTTTAATTTGACCGGCTTTTACTGGAGATGCGCCGACAAAAATTGGATAAGATACGCCACCAACCGTAATTGTAGCATTATCTGCAACGTCAGCATGGAAACGAGTTAATAGGATATTACCATCGATTAGTTTATAATCATCAGATAAGTTAGTTCCCATATGCGAATTATCATCTTTAGTAGTACAACGGATAACAATAGCACTTCTATCCATTAAGTTAGCCATTACATCATATAGACCTTTAACTGCTGCACTTGTAGCAACTGCAGTGGTATCATTAGTCATATAATCATTGCTATACTTAACCATTCTATCGATAGGAATAGTACCTTTAGCAATATATGCACCATCAATGAAGTTCATTGTTTCAAGCTTAGGAGCTTGAGTATTATAAATGAATTGGAAATTGATAGTACGGTTAATATCAACTTCTTCTTGGAAAGTAATAGTATTATTTTCCACAGAATAACGGTTTGGATAGATTTGAACTGTACCAATATATACTAGCATAGCATTAGGATAATTAAAATATCCTTCAAATGGTACAGGGATATTGAAAGTTTTACCTTTCTTAGTAACTACAATAGAATCAAAGGACGAAGAAATATGAGATATTTGTCTAACTTTAGATTCTACTGTTTCACCATCATCAGTATAAACCTGAGATGCAATTGTTAAAGGAGCGAATCGTTCTTCACCTTTAACTAAAGTTGTTGGAGTGATATTTTTATAATCCCCAATAACTTTACTAATTTCCTGGGAAGCAATTACATTATTCCAGTTTTTCTCTTGAGTCCAAGTATAGAATAATTGAGTTCCCTTTACATAGTATACTTTGCCAGCACTAGCTTTATCATTATTAGATAATTTAAATCTGTCGGCATCTGTATCTAAAGCTACAAATGAAGAAGTTTTAAAACGAATGTCATATGCAACATCATAAAATGCTTCATTTGTATCATTTGTTAATATAAACTGACCTTCAGTAATAGGTACTCGAGATAGATCGGCCCGATTAGAAGGTGTAAATTTTAAAGTCGCCATCTAAATAAACCTCCAGATTAATTATCGATATTTGCGTCTTTACCTACAAAGGTAGGAGAAACGGTACAGAACCAGTTGATACCACCATCATAAGAATTAAGTCTAACTAGTTGAGCTTCATTATTCTTACTAGGGATAATACGTTTAGGTAACTTAAGTTCAATACCATCTTTACGAGTAATATGTACATTGAATGCTTGAGCCCCAATATTATGAGGACTAAGAATCAAGATAATTTCTTGAGTAGTATCAGTTACAGCTTTGATGGTAAATTGAGGTTCAGCTGTATCTAATAAGAAGTTATATACAACACCAGGTGTGATTTCTTTAGAAACACCACCAGCTAAGTTAACTTGAGATTCTTGTCTTAAGTTATTTCTATTAGTATTAGCAGCTTCAAGAGCTCTAATTTTAGGCAATGGATCTTCAGCAGATAATAATCCATTTACTTTAGATTGTAATTGAGCAAAGCTATTAGTTAATGTATTTGTAGTTTGTTCAACTTTCAATACATTTTGTGTTAAGTTAGGAATAGCTTCTAATGCAGTAAGTCTTGTTTTATAAGAGGTTAAAGTATCGCCAATATTCAAGTTATCATAAGCATCGATACGTGCACCTAAAGCGTCACGAGCTTGAGTATTAGTGGCATTATATTTCTTTAATTCTTCTAATTCACTATTAACCAAACGAGTTCTATTTTCAATACTATCAGAGATAGTAGAAACTTTTTGCTTCAATTCATTAATAGTTGCAGTATTGTCACCAGCTTGCTCTAAGGTGGATACTTTTTGTTGTAAAATACTAATCTGAGGTCCATAATCTGTCTTAGCTTCAATTTTATCAACCTTACCTTCAACAGTTTTAACTCTAGCAGTTAAGTCTTCTTTTGCTTCTAAAGCAACAAGACGTTTCTTAGCATCATAAATATCAGTTGTAACAGCTTTTACATTATTAATTGCAGATTCAATCTTACCATTAAGTCCATCAGCTGTTGTTTGAGCACGAGTAGCAGTTTCTTTTGCAGTATCAACATCTCTTCGTAAAATAGGAAGATCTGCATATTGGTCTGCAGTGATTTTAATCTTAGCTACATCGTCTTGAAGTTTCTTAAATTTCTCTGCATCTGGAGGTGCAGTTTCTTCTAAGTGACGTACACGATCAACTATATCTGTATCTGTACGAGCTACCCATTTAACTACGTTGCCATCTTTAACTGGGTAGGTATTATTATTTGCACTTTTGAACCCATTAATTTCAATATTACCATCAAAATTAGAAATGGAATCATTATCGAATTTGATTTGAGGAACCCGATAATGCTTATTAGGTTCATCTAAAGTTTTGATATTAAATTCAGATAATTGTTTAATGTATTCGCCTAGGTTTACAACACCTACGCCTTTGATATTGAATGTATAATTAGATAAATCTACATTCTTCTCTACTTCTTTTAGAATAAGTTCTGTTATATCAAAGATAACAGATTTATCTTCAGCCGAAACTACATATAGCTTGCCCTTTTTATAGTCAAATAAGATTTCTTTCTTCTCTGCCATAAAACGAGAGTTATAATCTAATGCTATAAGAGGGACACGAAGACCATTATAGTTGGAAGTTGCCATTATCGTTTACCTCCTTGAAAAGTTAGATAATTACATTAATGTTCAAAAATAGAGCTAGGACACAAAAGGCCCTAGCTCTATAGTTTTGAACTTAATTAACCATTTTTATTTATAATAGTATCACCATCATGAATAATAACTTTATCGATATCAATGATTTCATTTTCATTGTCAAAGTCAATTTCAGGTAATGGTTTATTGAATACTGGTTTATCTTTTTCTAATATAGCTTCTTCTTCAGAAATTACATGAGATAAACTTGGGTCTCCAACTAATTCACTATTCTTAGGCTCTACATTTAGTTTTTCATAATTAATATGAGGATTAGCTAAATGATCAGCATTAAGAGTATTAGCAATATACATATTCTTATTGAAAGTATTTACATCTTCTACGGCTGTAGTGAATGAAATACCAGCAGCACCATGTAACTTCTTATTTTCATATCTAGTCATATCTAATTGAGTAGATGTAGTTTGAGGAGTTACATAGATTGTATAGCTTTCTAATGGTTTTACTTTGATATAAGTAGTAACCTCTTCAGGAATAGTACTAATGCTTCTGGATGCAGATACGCCATTAGCCAATAGATAATTAAATCTTTGTCTATATGTAGTATTATTACCAGAGCTATCAATTACATATGTATCTGTAAGTTCTACGAAACCAACTTCAGTTGTACCAATAGCAAATTCTGTATGATCTGTAGCAAATAATAATTCACTACCACCAATAACAGTATTTAGCAACGTAGAATCATATTCATTAGCAAGTCTATCATAGAATTTATTTACATCTAAATCTTCTATATTACCTGGCTCTGGAATTGGAGCAATAGAGAAGTCAATGTAATTATACCCACAGAATTGGAAGCTTGCAGAATGTCTATCAATATGATTTGGATCAGCATCAGTAGGAGTACTCTTATATCCACTACACATTGTAAGAATAATTTCAGCTACATTATCAGGACAAGTCCAATAGAATTCGCCTGGATCAGTAAATGGCTGATTATATTCAAGCATTGTATCATCACTATAGATTTCGGCAAAATCTTCAATATATTCATCAGCTACTCTTGTAGTATCGCCTTTATATAAAACTACTGCAGAATGTCTATCGGAGTCGAAGTTAATTCTATATGGAAGATTATATTGAGGTAAATCAGTCTTGCATAAGTTATATGCAATATTTACAAATCCATTTTCAGGAACTCTGATTCTATATTTTAAACCAGGGTAAACTTTCACATTAGTAATTACTTCTTTATGATAGTAATTTGGTCTGAATCTACCACGAGTAATTTCATTATCATTTAACCGTTTAGGAATAAATGATGGTTGGAAATTATTCTTATCTAAATCAAGATTTGTAGAATAAGGTCTATCTAATGGAATACTAGCTTTAGTCAAGTTATTATATCCAATTACTTTTTCTACATAATCTGCGACTTGAGTTGGTAATACGTAACTAATACCACCATATTCAATATCAGAATCTGTAAAGTATCCAAGAGTTTGCATTGCTCTAGTAATTGGTTTAATACGTCCAGCAGATGCAATTGTTTTTACATTGAGTAAAGATACACCTTTAGGAACTACGAATGTATACTTAGCAGGAGAGATATATCTATGAGTAGTTGTAGCTAATTCATAAATAGATCTATTCTTCAATGTAGTTGTATCATAAGTATAAACAAATGGCAACCCTTTATTTATACCATTACCTAAGTAATGGGTTCTGATGATATCATTGATGATAGCTTCTTGAGAGGTATCTGGAACTATATGACCTTCAAGATCTGTAATATTATTATAGATATTGAATAGTTTATTGATATCTTCATTAAAAACTTGGTTCATGATAATATCATAATCAGAATTGATATTTCTATAAGCATCTAATTCAGGAATAGATGGAGTGTAATCGATCAATACTGTATTGAAACGAGTTTGAACGTCACTCTTAAGTCTAATGATATTATTAGCAATATCCTTAATATTATCTCTATCAATTTTCTTACCATTGATGTATAAGAAATATAGATTGCTATTCATTGGATGATCTAAATCAACTCTATTTAAATAGATATAACCACGTTCATTAATCAATGGATGTTGTATATCTTCTCGATCTAATGATTTATTAGATTGATTTGCAATATAGAAATATAGGAATGATAATTGTTGACCTTTAAGAAGAGATTCATCATAGTTTAATAAGTATAACTTATTATTATCAACGTCTATATTATATCTTGTAGGATCTAGGTAAGTTTGATTTGCAAATACCATTACAGAATTACCTTGTTTGAAGTAGTTTCTATATGGTAGAGGAATATCAAATTCCATTTGATTATCTATGATAGCATCAACGTCAATAATTTCTTTTTGAATTACTACATAGTCAGAATCAATCAATGTGAATGTAACTTGACGATCAGTCGTAGTTACAATATTATCATCAATGATAGTCAATGTATTATTCGTTTTAGAAATTGTATATTGAGATTCTCTAATAAAAGTAGAACCAACAGTAACAAGAATCTTCTTATCTAATAGCATAGAATCTGTCCAAGGAATATTGAATATTCGTTGGCCATTTTCTGAGCATACTACAGATTGTGTTTTGAAAGTAGCATATTTAGAAGTATCAGCAATCTTACCAATAGTTGCAGTTTCAGAATCAATTTCTTCAAGATATGCAAATATGAATGTAAGAACACGTCCTTCAGGAACTCTATCTTCATTACTTAAGAATCTAAAGTCATTACCATCGATTTCAAATCTACGATTATCAATATAAGTATCACCGATTACACAGAAGAACTTGCTTTCTTTCCTGTTATAATCGTGGAATAGCTTAGGTAATTTAAATACCATCTGACCATCTTGATCTGCACGAACTTCTTCGATAGCAGTTTTTACAGAAACATTTTTGCCAGTGATAAAGTTGAATACTAATTCTTGTCCTCTATCTAAACCTTCAGTGGTGAGTAATTCGACAGTCTTTTCTTTTTTATCAACGTAGTATTCATTGCTATTCAAGAATACACCATTCTTAATCAAGAAGAAACTATTGTCATCTTCGAAGTATTTAGTATATGGTAGAGGAATACTGAATTTAGTTTGATTAGAAATTGTAGCTCTAACAGTCACTGCAGCTGTACTTACTTTATTCTTATCATTAGGATAAATGAATACGAATACTACAGCAGTACCTTTAGAGAGACCAGTATTAACATTTAAGAATCTGATAGTTTTAGTCTTTTCGTTAATGATATATCGATTAGGATTTACATATAACCCACGATAAGATACGAAGAAGAAACCATTAAATCCTTCTGGATAAGGAATTTCAAATTCTAATTGATTATCTCTTTCGGTAGTAACGAATCTAGGATCTACATTAAGTACATCTTCTTCTTCGATACCACCATAAGGATTAAGATCAATATTTTTATTGTAAATGAATACAAATGTTAATTCACGACCATAATCTACATAATCATCTGGATCAGTAAATACGATCTTACGTCCAATCACATTATATCTAGATTGGTCTACCATAACGGAGCCCCTCATTAAGAAGAAGCTTTCTCCATTAAGTAATTGAGATCTAGATGGGTAAGGAATACTAAACATTGGTTGTTTATCTATAGTTGCTCTGACAGTAACTACATCAACTTGGTTAGAACGACCAATATCTACATAGTTAAAGTCATAAGGCAAATAGAAAACATCGATTGTATCGCCAGGTTGAGCCACTCTACGGACATGGATACATACCTCAGTGGATGTATTTTCCACTTGTGGTACAATTACCCTATACATGTCTTTTGTAAGCATTCTATTGTTATGGAATACTACAAATCGTTCAGTATTGAGGCAAGGAATAAAGTCGCGACTAAAGAAATAACGAACAGTTGGTTTATTTACTTGGAAATGAGCATATTTGAATTGGTTTTTAGCGGCCATATAAATAGTTTTACCATAATATGCTGGATTTGTAAATGTAATTCGTTTATGATCTTTATCAACTTTATATTTAACGTCAAAGATAGTACGTTTATTGAAGTTTAGCTCTTTATAAATATGATCTTCAGTATAGTTTGCAAATACCATTAGATCGTCATATTTAATTAGAGTATTTTCAATACTATTATTATCTTCAGTGCAGTTTACTTCGATAAAGTTATTATTAACTCCTGTGAAGTAAACAATTTCAAATGTATTATAGTCTGCAATCTTAGAGATTTCAGTATCAGTTAATGGAACTTCAAAATCAGCTCCAACATAACGAATTCTATGATAGTGATCCCATAGTTCACCATCTTTATGAATCATTACATATACATCAGGACTCTTATGGAATCCACGAGGCATTCTTAATACATTATTAGAAATATTTTGCTTAAATTCAGAACCAGTGAATTGACGGCTATGAATTTTAAGACGTTTCTTGTATAAATCATTGAATAACTTAGAGTTATATCGACTTATATATCTAATACCAGAGTTTACATTATCTTCATACTCAGTATCACCTTTATATTTGAAATCGAAGTCTCTACCTAGAGCAGTTGTATCTAGTTGGGGCATTTCGTTTTCTTTTTCAGCAACTAAGTGTTTAAGAAGAGTTGTATTTTCAGGAATAGTAATATTACTTAGGTTATGGTTAGTAATATCTCTATAGAAGTATTTGATATCCAAATCATAATCGATTGGATCTCCATTATTCATAGAAATTAAGTTAAGATTCTTAACTTCTGGATCTAGATCTTTATCAAATAAAGAATTCTTCCAGCATAAGAAGTTATTATTAGTTAACTTGAATTTAGAATTTACTCCTAGATCATAGTTAACTAATTTACCACCATTAAGAGTTTTGATGTTACCATAAGTAACACCCATCTTTTCAGTATCTAAACTATAAACAGTTGCGCCAAATCCAGATAGTGTACCATCATCAGCAAATCGGAATAATTCTTGATAGCCACCTGGGATACGTCTGGATTCGGAATAACTCATATATGTATAAGGGAGATTTACTATAGCTACTTTTTCAATATGGAGACCATTTACATCTTCAGTCTTCATTTCATCAGCTACAATATATGTATATTTGGAATTACGAACAACACGGAATGAAGACCATTTAATATGATGACCATTTACAAAAAGCATAAATGGATATACTAAACCTTCATTAACTGCATCAGTCATTCGTTTATCAAAGTTAATATTCTTTCTATTAACTTTTAGAACTCTATATCGAACACCGGTTACTCGTAAGATGAAACCTTTTGTTTCATAAGTTACATACTTACGAATACCATCAGCAACGTAGTAGTTTGTCTTTTTCCAAGTCAAATCTACTACTTCTGGTACTATACCTTTTTGAATACTAGAAATATTAGTTGTGGAATAATTCTTAAGTTGATCAACGTAGTTATAAACTTCGTTATCGTAACGCTTCATAGTAATTGCCTCCCGTTTCTAGAATACTTTTTACATATTCTGGAAGACCACGGTTAGTAACTTTTTCAATAGTAGATTGATTATTCAAATAGCATCCAATATAAGCATTAGTCATCATAGAAGAGAATGCAGGGAAATATTCTAATGCAAATAATGTAGATGGAGTATATAATTTAACCCAAGCAGCAATAACTGCTTCAGTAGTTAATTTTTGTAATTTCAATGCTTCACGAAGCATCTTAACAAAGTTATCAATATTTCTGAAAGAGTCTTTATCAATATAAGTTTCAATCAATTCAACTTCACGTTCAGAGATACGAGCAATTTGTTTAGAGAAGTCTGTATTGTTTGCATATTCATAAGTATCTTTAGCTCCACCCATGATATTACGAATGAAATATTGGGAAGCCAAGAACACGCAACGATTATGAATATTGCTTACAGAGTTTGTTTTGAATAAGTAATTAATTACATTATTGAATAAACTTGCAAATGCATAAGACCCAGCTTTGATAGTAGAAGATTTAGAAATGATTCCACGATAGCCAGAGAAATACATTAAGTTTACAGATGCATCTAATAAGTAAGCAACTAATTGTTTGATATTATTGCATACATATTTACCATCTTTTTTATCAAGAATTTGGGAGCAATCTACATATACAACATATTTACCGTTACCACCTTTAACATCTTTTGCAGTAACAACACGAGTACTACGATTTAGAGGATGTTTGCTAATATATAGTCTAATAGATTTAGATTCCATTGCAGCTACTAAGAAGCCACCAACTTGGCTTTTCTTAACATCATATGCTACATCGGAGAATTCATCGGATTTTACGTCAATTAACGTACCGCCATGAATAAAATTTAGAATGGATTTTTCATATTCATCTTTGTATTGTTTAAAGATGAAAGTTTCGTTTATCAGTTTACAATTCAACTGTTGTGCCATTTAGTAAACCTCCTTGAGTTATAAGAAAATATTACTACAATGTTTAAAATATGAGTGTATACACCCCTAGGGGCTTGAAGCACCTAGGGGTTATATAACACTGGAGATTAATTATTAAAATGAAATTAAACAAAAGAAAAGAGTAAACTAACAAATAGAGCTCACAAAAATCTTAAGGTTAAGGTGAATATAGTTGGCGAAACTATATTTATTATAAAGTTCCCATGAAATTTTTATAAACAGTAGTTTTTACATTAAAATACTTTATAATTATTGAGCGAGGTATTAATAAATGTCTTACTTTAATATAAATGACGATATAATTGAGACTGGGACTTATGAGCATGGTACGAATAAAGTTCCTAGTGTGACACAAGTATTACATCATATCCATGAGGATTATATTGCTAATTGGGCAAATTCTCTTGGATTTAAAGGTATAGGATATAAAAAAGAATTAAATAGATATGCAACCGAAGGTACTAAAGTTCATAATGAAATCGAGAATTTCCTAAGAAATGGATCTCCAATGGTTTCTGGTGATAATATTAGTATGGGATTTGCATCATTTCTTAAATGGTTTTTAGATTCTGGTGTAAATAGTGGTAAAATGATAATTCCACTAATGTTAGAACAATCTTTCATCGGTAAATATTTCTGTGGTACTATTGATGCAGTATTACAAATAGGAGATAAGATTCATATAGTAGATTATAAGACATCTTCTACTATTGGATATAAGTATTTTATACAGCTTGCCGCATATAAATATATGCTGGATAAAGCTGGATTACCGTGTGATTATTTAACGGTATTACAATTAGATAAATACAAAGCAAATGCAAATCAATATTCTATTTCAATTAAAGATAATTCTGAATTGCTAGATGAATTATTTAATGCATTTGTATATACTTTAGAATCTATGGTATCTATAAATACGGTTAAAGAAATTAAAGTATCAGATTTTAAATTTAGGAGTATCAAATGAACGAGATTAATGTATCTTCTCTTGATATTATAGCAAGAATTCTTACTATATTTATATTTTCATATATTTTAGTAATAGTCATTCAAAATATAAGAAAATCAAAAAATAAAAAATATTCTGCTGATGAAAATTTAAATATAATCAGTCACTTCTTAGTCGTAGGAACTAGTGTGCTATCTTTGTATGCATTACTCGTAATACTCTATGAAATTATAGTTAATCGTATAGGGTGATAGATATGTCAGATAGTAATATAGACGAGGTTAGCCTCCATCTATTATTTATACAAGCTTTGACAAAGAAGACTTCATATGATAAGTCTAATTTAATATATAGAACTTATTGTCGATATTTATATAAGAAATCTATAAATGATATAATCAAATATATTAAAACTGAAAATATTTATGATGTATTATATGGACTTCTTTCAATTCAATGGTCTCTAAAAGATGCATATTATATATCAGAAAATTCTAGAATAGATAGAACTAAGGATAATAACTTTAGTGCTATCATCATAGAGAAAGATGATAAAAAGATAAATGCCATAGTTGGACCAATCCAATATACTACATCTAATAAACATATTGAAGCTAATATAACTTATATAGATGATGAGAATAGAATGGCTTATACAATCAATAAGTATTCAAGAGAAGATGATAATCCTCTAAAGAAATATATAGAAGATGAGATCAGGAATATTATAATTGAATTCATGAAGTCATTAATTAAAAATTCTTAATATTAATATATTATAAATATGAAAGAAAGGTCTAGTGATTTAAATCACTAGACCATTATTTTTATTTATTTTAGGAGGAGTATAATATGAACAATAATTATTTTGACAGAACTTTACGTCGCACGTTTGATATATCTGGTATAGATATTAGCGACGCCGGAGTTAAACGGCTATCAGACTCTACTGAATTTTGTTATGCGTGTTATCCAATCGTTGAAATTCTAAAAGTTCTTAAAGGCCCAGATTGGATTCATCTTCTCAAGGAGATTGAATATCTAAGAGGTAAAATTACAAGAGCTTGTGGATGGTATACAGTTAATGTATATACATTTGTAGGAACGTCTGATAAACATATCGAATTCAAATTATATCCAGATCAAATAGCTTGGATTTCTATTACATTTGCATTACGTGGAGATAATAGATTAGAAATTGTAAAATTAGACTACAATGAAGAAGCTGGAAATTTCTGTTATTTTGAAAATACACATTTGGCATTATTCATTGATGCAGTATACAGTATTTATGATACATTGTTTACTGCTATAGATTATGAGGATCCATTGATCAAGTGAGGAGATTTAATATGAAATATGGTGTAAAAGAAATAAAAAATTTTAATGAATGTATTAAGAATTTATTCTCTCTATCTGTTTTAGTAAGAGGAATTCTTGTTTGTAAAAAAGGTAATAGAAGCGACATCTGTAAAACATCAAAAGGTTTAATTACAGATACTCATATTATTATTGGTGGATCTAAAATAGCAATTCAAATTGGTAATATTAAGATTGCTGCGACTACATTGAAAACTAATGATATCAATGTGACCATTGAAAATGAAGATAAAAAATCTATGCGTGATATCAATGGTTTCATATTAGATATCTATACAAATCTTACTAATGAATATGGCTTCTATGTACTTCCTGAATTTGAACCACATAATACAACTAAAGTTGTATATGCTAAGACTGGTGAAATTATATTAGCCACATATACCAAACTCTGTAATAACTATGCCGATAGTGCTAAGTTTATTTATAATGGACTTACCAAAAATAAACTAACACATTTAGAGCTTAGTAAAAATACTGTAGCTATTGAAGAGAATAATATTCTTAGTATTGATGGAGTATCCTACTTCAATTGTGAAAAAGATCTAGCATTTACTGTTGTAGATACAGATCGTAAATTAAAATTGTTTGAACTTACTGATCTATTCCCAGATGCAAGATCCATGTCAGGAATGGTTAAAGAAGTACGTGCATCTTTGGCATAAAATTATAAGGAGATTCTAATATGGGTCTCCTTATTTTTTTTTATTTTTATAGTATTTTTCACATACTCATAATACTTATTAATTTTTTAGGAGCATAGTAAAATGAGCGATTACGTATATAATAATTTACTAAGAAATATTATCGATGAATTTAAACAAAAAGATCTTGATAATATTAAATATGAATTCTCTGAGAAAGATATTGCTAAAGCTAGAGTAGAATTATCTTTATACTGTAGAGATTTCGATGAAATCCCTGAAGAGATTCCTACAGTAGAAGATTTCTTACGTCCACAAAAAGACATTCTCCCTGTTAAACAATCTAGAGAACTTACAGAATTATATTCTTTCATTACTTTGATGAATGTAAACGATCTATTAAAACAACTAAAAGATCTCATTATTAACGAAGATAATTCATATATAATCTGTAATACTAAAATATTAGATAATGAACGCATGATGACATGGGGATTTACTGCAAACTTCTTCTATGGATCATTTAACAATTTCAGCAATATAAAGATTAGATATGATAATCCTGGGATTATTGATAATAATACTCATGATATCCTAGTCGCTGGGGTTGTAGATTTTATTTATAGTAACGTGAAACTTGGGTTATTGTAATGGAAAATAAAGACTATAAGAGTTTGACGATAGAGACCATCAAAGAACTCAATAAAATAAAATCACTAAATAAGCCAGATGCTGCTAGAGAAGCATCTGAGTTTATTGGTGAAAGATTAGATAGAGAGCTATTAATTAGTAGCTCTAATATCTTTGATTTATTTAAAGACATTATCAATCCAACAGAAGATCTATTAGATGATCTTAGAAAAACTGATTGGTATGATGAGTATGTGAAATATAATGGGTATAAAATAATCAAATTATTAAAAGTTAAACCATTCACTGAACTTACTTATTATGAGAAGATTGCGGTCTTAACTGAATTTAAAGAATTTAATATATCGGAAGACCAAACTATTGTCAGAGATATATTCTTGGATATTCTTAAAAGCGAAGATACTAGAATATTAAAATTAGCTACAGCTAACTATATTTATCATAATGGATTATCTAAGAATATATTTAGCTTTACAGATATACCAGACTCATTAATAAATAATCCAGAAGTATTAGCTTATCTAGTCTTAATGAACTTAAGTGATTCTATCTTTATTACAGATAAGATTAAAGAAGATGAATCATTTAACAGTAGTATCGCTTATATGAGTAGACTTGTGTTTAATATGCCTATAGATTTGGAATTAAATAAAAAAGAAAATTCTATACTGTAATATATATTTTAACTATATATTATTTAGGTGATATGATGATGCCTCTACTCCCTGGCATATGTCATATCGAACCCCTATACAGGTTTATAACTAGAGACACACAACACAAACTAAACACACACTAACAACCAAAACACACATTGAAACAATATTTTATAATACTCTCCTATAAAATAAAAAATTCATAAATTCTCTCATCTTACATGAAACTTTTCTACCATGTGTCTCTAGTGTATAAACCATTTTTTTTTATTTATTTCACGAAAGGATGGTCAACAGATATGAATGAATTGACTCCTAGACAACTTTTTAAGGACGTAAGTCCTTACTTAATTGGCCTTGCAGAATTATGTAAAAAAGGCAAAGAAATCAACGATGTAGTTGGAGCTAGTGTACGTAATAATTTATGTACCTTTGAAGGCTCTAGTGCAATCAATGATGTAGTAATATTTAAATTCGAATTTAAATATGGAAACTGTTCAATTACAGTTTTTGATAAACAAGTCAAATCTATTAAGTTTGAACTTAGTAGATCTTTAGACTTTATTACGTTATTAGCTCTACGTGGTGCTATTATGATTCTTGGTGAAGGATATGATTGTGATTATTCTAAATACGAGAGTGATATCAAAGTAGGGTCTATTAGAATTAAGAGCGTAGGCGGTAATGAATTCACAAAAGTTATGCCGATGTCTTTATATAATAAGAATATTATTACAGATAGACTTAGATCTATTTGTGAATATATAAAAGCCAATTCAGATAAGATTAAAGAATATGAAACAACCTTCAAAGAATTATCTGATGATACTTTCCGCGTTGTATTTTATTACGGTGTTAATCTAGTAAGAATAATTGATCCTTACTATGACTCTATTTCTTGTGACTTAGATGTAACAGATATTAGAATCACCTCCAGATATAATATTAGGAATTTTACATATGGAAGTGATGTATTCAATCTTCTTAAAATTGTAAAACGAATTCCTAAATCTATCAAGGAGGAAAAATAAAATGGAAATGAATCTATTCGTTGGTGCTGTTATTGATATGCCAAACAGTAAGGCATCTAGAATTATAAAGAAGTTCTGTGAACCATTTATTGGAGCTGAATTTGTAATCCATTCCAATTTATATGAAGATTCATATAAAACTTCTTATGAAAAAATCACAGATTCTAAAACTATTAAACATGTAATTCATTTAAACTGCGATGATGAAAAGCTATTTGATCTTAGCTTTGAACTAATTAGAGGGAAAAATGAAGTTCAAATAATGGCCGGTGGTACAGTAGTTGAAGATGATGGAGTTATCAAAGTAATTAGAGCATTATCTTCCTCTATATTGTGCGATCTAGGCGTAGTAACCGATGAGCATGATGAAGCTTTAGATAATTTTGAAATGTGTTATTCTTTATATGATATGGAAGATATAGACGATGATAAATTAAAAGAAATCTTTACAAAAATACTCCAACCTATATTCAAAATTTCAAAAATATATGGTGCACTTAATGCTATAAATGTAAAGAGATTCAATATTTCTGTTGAAAAGGACATGGTTAAAATATTCACAAATGATGATAATATGGTAGCTATATCACCAACTGATATTATCGTATCTAAGGAAATATTTGAAAATCCTAACTATATTGATTATTTGGATAAAATGGCTGACGAAATTAGTATTTATATTAATGCATTAGTTAAAACCACCAAGAAACCAATTGCTGCGAGGTTAACGGAAGAGCAGCATTCTAAATTGGGTTCTATAGTACAAAGCATAATCACTCCAGAATTAATTGCGTCTATAGATGTTAGACCAGGCCAAGATCCTGTATTTGTAGATGAAGATGATAAAAACTACATTTACGTTCAAGGCCCGACTAATAAAAACTCAGTTGTAGTTTTGGGAATCAAAAGTAAGCTTACTGGTAAAATATTTATATTAAACGTAAGTATTGATAGGATTTATTGTTTCTTATTTGAAGAAAAGATTAGTAAGAATGGCAATATTACACTTAAAGGTATGAGTAAATTAGATGATGAATTATTCAAAGATCTTGAAGATTATGCTGAAATGTGTAAAATTAAAAATTCTGATATAATTTTTGGAACTTCAGAAATTAAGAAAACTCTTTTATCTTAATGAAAGGAGCATAGTAAAATATGCAATCTGAAGACAAATATAAAAATATGTATCTTAATTTGATGGATGTACTAGCATTAGTAATCATCAATCAAGGTAATAAAGATTTTAATATTGATGAAGAATTATCCAAACGTGGATATGAATTATAAAAGGAGAACAATCATGAACCTTAAAGATGTTATTACTAAACTTGAAAGAGTATCTGCTGACTATTATTATTTTAATGCATTCTTTGCAGGGATTTATAAATTTATTGCAGATGATGAATATATTTTCTTTAATAAGACTGCAACTGAATTATATTCATCTGATGGTAAATTAAATATAGAATTGTATCCAGAACAAGCAGATCTTAAATCTTTACATAAAGATGTAGAAGAATTTTCAAAAGACGTTGATGCTTTTTATAGCTTAACAAAACGTCTAAAATTTGTAGATTTGGATTATGATGCTTTAGATAAGAAAGTAAATAAATTATTCAAGAAATTGAAGCTTTCTGAAAAAATCAATACTAAGAATGCATCTTATATTACATTCACTACTGATCTATACGTAGATGATGAAAAGAAGTTTGCTATTGAAACTGATTATATCAACTACTACATGTATCGTCGCACTAGTGATATTATTTCTATCATTATGGGTGTATTAGACGAAGAAGGTAAAGTAAGTACTACCGCATACGTTTACCGTTATAAAGATCATAAATTCACTAAGATTGCTGATAAGAAAGCTGCTGAATTGATTAATGATATGCTTGCTTAATGGAGGTATATATGGAGAATTTGCAAAACCAATTCTTTGATATAGTTACCGCCAGAAAGCCTAAGAATCCAATTAGCCGATTAGTATATGAGTATAAGATGTGGAGATATTTTAGAGATTTGTCTAGATTATCTCCTTCATTTAATACTATGGTAGAAATGGCCGCATTCATCAAACTCGCCGAAACAGTATGGTTTTACAGAAATGATGAAAATAATATGTATAATGACAGACCTGTTACATATAGTAAAGAAGGCTCTATTTATATTGCATTGATGCTTTCTGAATCTACATCTTGTACAATTGGCCTAAAGCAAAAGACTAATCAGATTAGCATTTCTATAAAGAATATGTCAAAGAATGAAATCACTTCAAGTATTAAGTTTAAAGATGGCGAATTAGAAATCAAGAGTAAAATCGATGAAATTCTATTCATTAATATTCTTAATGCTTTAATGAAATCTTTTATCAATCTTATGAAATATTGTATGGAGATAAATAATGAGCGACGAATTTAATATTAAAGACCAACATATAAGTTTTCCACAATCTATACTGACTAGATATGTATCAAATTTAGCCAAGGTCATAGATAAGTTTAGAACTATAGATAGATCATTTAAATCTGAAGTTTTAGATAGTGGTATACGATTTAATACGTTTAATATGACGGTAGATGAATATAAATTTGATATTTTTACACCAACATATGAAGTTAAACTTCATTATGCGGTTATGGATATTAGATATGTATATAACTATGAAGATGGGTATATTATTAATATGCGTATTACTCCTTCTTCATGGGATTGCATTAATATAGTAAGCTATCTATGTGCATTACGAGGATTTACTGCATTCTTGATTAATATTTTAGAAGGCGATACTGAAGATGATTTTAAGACAGTAGATGATGACTGTATCAATATAGTAACAAAAGATGAAATTCTTTATTTACGGTCTACTCAGAATGAGAATGAAGATACTAGGCTGTCTAAAAAGATATATAATATGATATATTCATTATTGAATAAAGAATTATCAGCTCGCAAAAATATACGTGGTGTAGATTATGAAGATGGTGTTTATACCATTAGGACAATGATTGACCACCATGTTTTATTTTATTGCAAGCATATAAATTTATTATATTCTAGAAGCACTACCTCATCTGAATTGTACGGAATTCTAGAACGTATTGACGAAGTATAAATAAAATTACCCTAGGAGCTTCAATTCTCCTAGGGTATTATTTTTATATTTTTTAATTAACGAACAAACAGTTTAATAAATGATGTGAGGTCCTTCAAGGAACCTCACGGTTACTTTTTCTTAAGGAGCTTAGTAATGCAAGAAGAAATCTTAGTTGAAGCTCATATATCAGATATACACTTTGGTGTATTTGAACCATCAAAACAATATCAGATCTTAAAACAACAGTTTATAGATCGTATAAATTTATTAAACTTAGACTTAATATCAATCAATGGAGACTTGTTCCACCATAAGTTCATGAGTAACTCAGATGCAGTTATGTATGCAATGAAATTTGTAGATGAATTAGTCCAAATTTGTAGACAAAAACAATGTACCTTGTTTATATTACATGGTACTCCATCACATGATGCAAATCAAACAAAGTTATTTTATAGATATATGAATGATCCGACAGTAGATGTACGGGTTATTGAATCTATAAAATTTGAATATGTAAAAGGAAAACGAATACTATGTATACCTGAAATTGCAGGATTAGGAAAGGAGTTTTACGAGAATATATTGTATACGAACGTGTATGATGCAGTATGCATGCATGGTACAATTAGAGGTGCAATATATGGAAAAGATAAAATAGATCTAGATGCTCCAAGTCCAGTATTTGGTATTGAAAACTTTAAGTATTCTATGGGGCCAATTATATCTGGGCATGTACATGTATCTGGGTGCTATGAAAAAGATTTTTACTATTGTGGGTCTCCATATAGATGGTGTTATGGAGAAGAGCAACCTAAAGGATATTTGATCTTACTCCATAATATAACTACTAGGAATTATTATATTCACTTTGAAGAAATCAATTCTTATAAATATGATACAATAAATTTTGATGAGATGATTAAAGACGATCCTCAAAAGATTATTGAGTTTATAAGGCAACGGCAAGCTGAAGGTGTAGATAATATCCGTATGGAATTTACACTTGAGCATGAGAATATAAATATTCTAAAATCATTCTATCGTAATAATCCAAATATTGCGATTAAGTGTGACTATAAGAATGATATCATCAGACGTCAATCTCAAGAAGTTCTTGAGCAATGTAAAGAATATGATTACATTACTGACAAAAGCTTAACTGAGTTTGATATTCTAAGTAGATATATAAATGATAATAAAGGTTATACTTATATTACTCCACAAGAATTAATCGATCTTTTAAAAGAATAATTTGTTATGGTGATGAAGTGAGGGGCTTAAATGGCCAAGAGTGATATTGGTAGTGGATTCAATTTACCATTATCTTCGTTAGTATTATATGCTACGTATATAATGAGAACTATCCACGTATCAAATAGATCTGTATTAACTGACTTACGAGATCTACTATCAATGGTAGATCCCAACAAAAACTATAGTGTTGAGCAGACTAGAGAAAAAAATACATTTAAGTTTCTTTCTCAATTAGTCGAGGCCCGACTCAAAGGATATGAAAATAGAGATATCTTACTTCAAGCTGCAACTGATGGTGTAGATACTGAGAATTTATTCCCAATGTCTAAACTTGATGATGCGTTAAGCGTTAACGAAATTGGATATATCGAAAGTAATATCAATGTAAATAGAAATAGTTTTTACACTCAATCCATGATGTCAAATGTATATGCTGATTATGCAGACTTTGCAATGGCAGATGAAGCTCAACGTGTAAAAATTATTGATAAAGTTCAACGTCAGATTGTAGAAGTGAACAGGAAGATCAAAGAAACCGCTAGTATTAGTGGAGTTTCAGAATCTTTATCAATTTCTGACGAAGAAGAATATGAAGCGGCCATCACTCATTTATATAATCGTAGTGTAAATGGTTCTACGAAACTTAAATGTGGTATGGAAGCATTTAATAGATCTCTTAATGGTGGTTATGAAAGTGATCGTTGTTATATTTATTTAGGCTTACCAGGTGAAGGTAAATCTAGTACTTTGCTAAATTTAACCTTACAACTTAAAGCTAATAATAAAGATGTAATAACAAAAGATCCTACAAAACGCCCATGTATTCTTTTCTTAACAATGGAAAATACTTTGACAGAAACTCTAGAACGTGCATTCAGCATTCTAGTATCTGATGAAGATATTAGTTCATTTGGTAGCGAAAAAGAAATTATGAGATTACTTAGAGAGCATGGTTTGAAAGTTACAAATGATAGTCCTATAGATATAGCATTTAGATATGCACCAAGTAATTCTGTAGATACTGATTATCTGTATACTTTATATGAACAGCTCCAATCCGAAGGTAAAGAGGTTATTTGTTTAGTGCAAGACTATATTAAACGTATTAGACCTCGAGACTTCAAATTAATGAATGGTGATATGCGTGTAGCACTTGGTGCAGTTGTTGATGAATTCAAAGAATTTGCAATAGCTAAACATATCCCAGTTATAACCGCATCTCAGATGAACCGTGATGCGGCTAAGATAATTGATGAAGGTAGATATAAAAATGAATCTGATCTTGTAAGAAAGATTGGTCGTTCTAATATTGGTGAATCTACATTGATTACAGAAAATGCTGACTCAGCATTTATCATAGTTCCAGAAACTGGAGCAGATGGCAATAGATATCTTGGTGTATCTAATGCTAAGAAGCGTTTTAAAAATCAATCAGCACCTTGGTTCTATCAACCTTATTCTAAAGAAAGACCTTTGGAATTATTGCAAGATACTAAACTAGCTGAGCCATTATTTAAAACATCTCTTAATGAGCTTAAAACTTCTACTAATAGTGGTGGTTGGGGGCAATTATCGGAATCTGTTAATGTAGCCAAACCTAACGATAAAGTAGAAGATATAGCTAAAAATTATAATGTAAGTAATGAATTTGCATCTGAAGTTAATAAGTATATGAAGCTCAATGGCAAGAAAATCATAACTCGTAACGATGTTAAGGATATAGTTATCGGCAATGGTTTTATGTATGGGGAAATGACTCCAGATCAACAAGATTACCTTTACGTTATCAATGGGTTTGACCCAGAAAATAGTAAAGACGGAATGAATACTATTCGTGGCTACAAAACTAATCAATTAGAAGATGGGGCTCCACGAGTAGTAGCTCAAGAAGCTTTCGAAAATGATGAATTATATACAAAAGCTTTCGTTAATGATACATTTGAATTTAAGTGGTAGAAAGGTCTAAGCCACTGAATAGCTTAGACCTAGTTTTAATGCTTAATTTTATGATTATCATTAAAAGTTTTTGCATTGGCATTCTCTTGAGTATAAACATCTGATAGATATTCCTTAAGCTTAGCCTTTGGAATAAGATATAGATATTTCTTACCAAGATTGAAGTCCTTTACGTTATATAAGTCATTTAATCGGAGTATGATATAATATAGTTCAGCATTATCATATATATCATAAGATAATAGCTTAGGTCTATATTTATACTTCAATATTTCATCTTCAGTTAGCTCTACTCTAACTGAAGCTTTCTTGAATTCATCAAAATAGTCATCAGTGATAAGATTAACCACTGGGAATTGAATATTTCCTCGTTCTTCTACGAGAGACATATTCTGATAATCAGTTCCAATGGTTGGTTTATTACTAATAAATTGCTGAATGCTATTTATTGTTTTCATTATAGCCATCGTAATCTCTCCCTACAACTACTGGTTTATTAATATCACCACCTAGGAAAGATATAGTAAATCTAGTTCCAGGAGGAATGTATTTCGTTGGAAAATTCCTAACAACTTCTTTTGGCATTTCAATTAGGATATTAGATCCTGTTTGAACACTGCCAGTTGTAAGTTTGTTTTTATTTATGATATTTGGATTTCTAACTTTAGATGTAGTCTTAATAGGAGATTTCATATTCATCGGATTAAGTGCTTGCACATAAAACGTCTGATATCCTGGCTCATATTTATTACATACAGAAGTTAGAATGCCGACTTCAGTGAAACCTAATCCTGAATCGGAATTATACTTATCATCCATATTAAGTCACCTCGAAAATATAAAAGTATAGTACTTTAATGTTTTTGGGTAAGGAGAATATATGAATATGCTACAACCTGCAATGATTTGTAACTGGGATGAATACGTAAATGGTTTCGTATTATCCCTTTGTAGTAAAGTCGGTCTCCAGAAAGATCTTCACACTGGAAATATGTGTTTAGAAGATGATAATGGAGATCTTATAGTATTAGACTATAAAGGCAAATTTCTAAGATTCCCATTAGATTGCTATAATAGCCTATTCAATGACTGGATCATGTTTGATCCATTATATAACAAGAATGTCATGAAGTTTATCTTTGATGTATTCATTGATAACTTTAAAGACAGCGTATATTTAGCAAGCTACTATAAAGTATTTGGTAAGACAATGAATTCTAAAAGCAGATTAACTGCTTTATTGTCCGATGGTACTTCTTATAGTACTCGTGAATATTATAATCCATCTCTTCAATATATGGAGATCATCGATTTCTTATTATTTGGGGTAGCTAATATTGATTATTCATATTTAGACTATCCACCACCAGTAGAAATGCCTAAACGTAAAGGGCGTGCTAAGAAATGAGATTCAAATTAAATCCTGGTCAGCAAGCAGTAGTTGATGCGGCAGTAGATTGGTTTAATAATTCTTCTGAGTTAGTATTCCAATATACTGGTGCCGCTGGTACAGGAAAAACAGTTGTACTTAATGAAATAGTACGACGTCTTAATATTCCATTAGAAAATATAATGCCTATGAGTTATACTGGCACTGCGGCGATTGTTATGCGTAATAGAGGAATGACTAATGCTAGGACAATTCATTCTTCCATCTATGAGCCAGTTGAAGATATCTTATATGGTGATAATGGAAAACCTGTAATGGATGAGTATTTCAATAAACCTAAGACTAGACTGAAATGGGTTAAACGGGAATACATTCCAGATAAGAAACTAATCATCATTGATGAAGCATCAATGACTCCAAGAAGTATGGTTAAAGATATAGAATCCTTTGGTATAAAAATTATAGCATGCGGCGATTTAAATCAATTACCACCTGTGGGAGACGATCCTGGATATTTAGTATCTGGCAAAGTTCATAGACTTACTCAGATAATGCGTCAAGCTGAAGAATCTGGAATTGTTTATCTTGCAGATAGAGCTATTAAAGGTTTACCAATCCAATATGGATTCTATAATAATGCAGTAGTAATACCAGAAGATGAGTTAACTGATAAGTTGTCACTTCAATCTGATATTATTCTATGCTGTAAGAATAAGACTAGAGAAATAATCAATAAATACATCAGAGAAGATATTTTGAAGATCAATACTCAATATCCTACTTTCAATGAACCGTTAATCTGTAGAAAGAATAACTGGAGTATTGAATCGAATGGTATTAACTTAGTTAATGGTCTTCGTGGTGTAGTCAGAAATTATCCCGATATAACTTCTATCAAAGATAATATGAAACTAATGACTATTGATTTCTTAGATGATGGTAATAACTTATTTCCTCAATTGGATATAGACTTAGAGTACTATCGTGCGCCGTTTGAAGCTCGAGAAGCTCTTAAGAGAAATCCATATAATAGAGCTGATAAGTTTGAATTAGCTTATGCTATAACTACTCATCTTTCTCAAGGTTCACAATACCATCATGGTATTTTTATGGAAGAGTTTTTACATAGAGATATAATGAGTAATCTTATATATACAGGTATAACTAGATTCTCAGACTATCTTGTTTATGTAAAACCTAAGCCAAAATTCCTCTAAATAATATATTATAATCTTGTAGGGTATATGACTCTACAAGATTATTTTTATTTAAGGAGGTATTGTGTTATGACAAACATAAACCAAACAATCGACAACGGAAATATTTTTGAACAACCGCTAAAATTAGCGATGTTCCCTGATGAAACAGGTAAGATTAAGGTTGATCCTGAGGAAAGACCTTATACATTATTCATCTTCTTTGTAGATGGATATGATCAAGAAAAAACATTTAAGTTTGCTATTGGACAAACTGCAGTACGAGAATACATTATTGAGAATGCCGATATCATTGATTTCGAAAAATCTCTAATCTCGTCCTGGACAACAAAACCATGTGATCCTGATGGATTTATTACATTGGTTCAATTTATGCACTATTTAGATACTATCACTGATGAAGATGGAAATAAATGGTTTGAAGATGATTTCGATATTCAAGAGTATCTTGAATCTCAAATTGAAATCGATACTATTTCTGATGAAGAACGTGATCATTACAATAACGCAATTCATTTAGTAATGCAAAATTCTATTTTGAGAGATATTGATAGAATTGAAGAAGGAGACGGTAGTTATGATGTCTAATGATATTACAAGTGTTTCTAATGCATTTGAGCAAGGTAAATTAGATTGCGAAAAATGGTTAGCTAACTTATCTCAAACTAATCAACCAGTTCAAGTTCCTAGATGGCCAACTCATCCTTCTACTAAGGAAGAGCATTATTATAGAAAAGGCTTTGAAGAACGATTCACTGAGATGACTAAGATTAGTACTAATCAAGCCGCTCGGTTATCTAAAAAGAACTATAATCTTAACGTCCATAAAAATGGTAAGGCTCGCCCTAATGCACTTGATCGTGAAATCAAGTCTAAAGGTGCTGACTTCTTGTCCAAATATGGCGATAGATTCTATGTAGAAATTAAGAATCTTTCTGAACGTATTTTACGAGACTTAGCAAATGCAAATATCAATGTGCCTGATTATGAAGAATATTTCAAATCTAATCAATTACTTGATAGTCTAATTTCTGTAGCAACAGCTAAGTCTAACTACCATACATTCGTAGCAAATGCTATTCACTTCTATGGTATCTGTGCAGAACAGTCAGCCCAAGGTCTAACTCCAGATAATTATACAAGTGAACATCAGCGTTTCTTCGTATACCATTCTTCTAATGCACAAATCTATACTACCCTAGCTAATGCATTAGTAGAATTCAAAAGCTTCTTACTCTCTGGTATCTTTAACCCTGAAAGTATTCATGCTGCTGAATCTTATATTTATAGTAAGAAGTTGAATATGAGTGCACGAGACCCATATGCCCAACGTCGACTATGATATTAGTTTTCACTGTGCAGACAGATTACAAGAAAGGGTAGGTCTGCGTAAATCTCAGAAAAGTCAAGAAGCTTTCTTAAAGAAAGTTAAAGAACGAGGGATATCTATAAAAGATATCCCTAAGTCTGAGAAGTTATATAAGCTATTATACAACTATTGTAAAGATCAGGAAGGAACTTATTCCATATATTTCAGCAACTATGTGGTAATATTTACTGAATCCAACATTGCAATAACAGTATTAAATGCAAATGATAATCTCATTAAATGCGTAAAGAATTATTGCAAAAGGAGACATATAGATGGATGCTACACAAGTAAAAAAATATCGTGATCTTTTAAGAGGGGCCGAAAAAAATATCGGTCTAAGATTATATTGTGATAATGGTATTATTATTGATGAAATCGAAATGTTTGTCAATTGGAATGATACAGATAATGTAGTTATCGCAATCAAATCTAATGAAGACCAAGTTAATCACCCAGGTGTTAAACTTAAAACTATTGTTGCTGATTATGAAATGATTCAATATATCATTGCATATTCCACAGGTAGAAGTATTAAACCTATTGCTAAGAAGCTTAACTATACTGATGCTCAAATTGATAATATTATTAATGCATTTGCTAATCCAGATATTAATAGCTTCTTAAATACTACTCCTAAAGCAGTACTTGAAGAAATTCGACATGAATATGATGAACGTGCTACTGAAGCAGCTCGTGTTCATCAGCTTCAAGAAGATAGAGCAAAAGCTGAAGGTCATGTAACAGTTGACCAAATTAGAAACAAATAATTACTAGAAATAAATTGGGCATGATAGTAAATTATCATGCCCAAAACATTTCTGTAATTGTATATTATTGGTGTGTATATAGCCGCATAATATATACAAAAAATCTCTTATAAGACATTTTTTAAGGAGGTACATATCATGTACAATCAACAATTTATGCAACAACCACAATTCGGAGCACCGGTTTACGGTCAATTCGCGCAACCATTCGGAGCGCCAGTTGGTCCTGTAGTACCAGCACAAAACATGTTCCGTGATGTGACTGTTACAGACCCAATGACTGCGGAAGATTTAAAAGCTCTTAAACCAGAAAAACGCGAATTCAATATGAATTTGACTGGTGAAGAAATGGCACGTTCTAAATGTCCGCATAAAAACAAGACACAAATCTTGCTTGAAAAAGTAGCAGGAAATGTTGTTCGCTGTAAACAATGCGGCACTGAATTCGATTTGACTATGCTTAGCAAAGAAGAAGTTCAAAGTGCTGTTAATGCGATCAAAAATGTTTTGAATCAAATGAAGACCTACGCTATCAATTTCACTCCGGATTTTTATTCCGAGTATATGATGATGCTAGCGTTGTTGGATAAATGTCCAGATCTATACGAAATGGCTAAAGAAAACTTCACAGAAGTTACTAAACAAGTTTCTAACAGCCAATTCGTAACTCCAAACCCTAACCCAGCGTTCAACCGTTATGGCTTTGATGCTTACCAAGACATCTTCAATGGCCAATATGGTGCTCGTTATGGTGTTTATAATCAAACTGTGCCTGTGGCTCCACAAGGTTTCTATGATCCTAACATGGCAGCTCAACAAGCACAAGTAGTTACAATGCAACCACAAATGGTACAACCACAAGTTGCTCCACAACAACAAATGTTTGCAGGCTATACTCAACCAGTAGCTCCAACTACTAATGGTGCTAATCCATTCGCTGCTGGCTTTGCAGGTAATATGACTGCTCCTATGGCTATGCAACAACCACCTGTTGCTCAACAACCAGTAGCCCCAGCTCCTCAAGCTCCAGCACAACCTGCGGCTCAAGCTGAAACTACAACAACTGATACAACAGTGACACTTTAATCTTAGTAGTATAATGCAAGATTAAATATATAAAAGATATTCTCGCCCATAGACTTATTGAGAGTCTATGGGCATTATCTTTTGTATTTTTTAATGAAAATTATAACAGCTAAGTAGGAGGGTCCTTATGTCACTATCTAAAGAACAAATTGAAAAAATCAAATCCTATGAGTCCCAAATTACGACTATTGAGGACTTCGCTGAAGCTGTACGAAAAACTGTAACTCAATATCTTGGGTATACAGGTAATAAAGGCTTTATTAATATGATTCGAGAAATCTTTCAGAACTCAGCTGATGAGCTTATGAAAGATGATAGTCCATGTGATGAAATATGGACAGCATTTAGTGAAGAGAATCAAGAATTCATGGTTAAAGATAATGGCCGTGGTATTCCACATGATTCTCTAATTCGTGTATTCAGTTCACAACATACTTCATCTAACTATAATAAGAAACCAGGTGAATTCTCATCTGGTCGACATGGTGTAGGTGCTAAAGTAACAAATGCTTGTGCAGAATTCTTTATCGTTGACTCCTATATCTTAGGTAAAGGTAAACGAGTTGAATTCCATTGGGGTGACCCAAAAACTGCTAAAGTAACCAAGCTTCCTGATGAAAAAGGACGCCAAGGAACGCAGATAACTTTCAGTCCAATTGTAGATGTAATGGGTGAAACAACTGTAACTTGTGAAGATGTTTTACATCTGATCAGTGCATTAACTCCATTACTTAAGCAAGGGGCTAAGATTAACTTCATCGGCAAGAAACGTGATGGTGGAGTAGTCAAAGATGTAATCATCAATAAAGATGGATTAATGGATGGTCTTATTTCTATTATGAAGAAACCAATCATTGCTCCGATTAGATTTGGTGCATTACGTGATGATAAAATGATGAAAGCTGAGATTGCTTTTACATTTGATTCTGATAATGATAATGAAATCATTAAGTCATACGGGAACTTCTGTCCTACACGAGATGGTACTCATGTAGAAGGCTTCCTTTCCGGTATGTCTAAATTCTTTAGAGAATATATGAACAAATTCTACTTGTCTGAAAAGAGCAAGTTAAATATTACAAACAGCGATGTTCGAGTTGGCCTTAAGGCAATCGTTACTTGTTCTCATATGACTCCAGAGTTTACTGGTCAGTCTAAAGAGATAATTTCGAATGCTGACTTGGTACCTTTTGTAAGAGATCTTACTATTGCTAGTCTAGAAGATTGGGCTAAGCGTAATAATAATGATCTCCAAAAGATTTGTAAGTATTTTAAAGAAATTGCAGAAATCAGAACACGATCTGAAAATGAACGTGTTAAAGTAAAAGCAAAACAAGTTTCTACTATCACTGGTTTGCCTAAGAAATTTATTAAGCCTACTGGTAAGAAGAATCTTGAACTATTCATCATGGAAGGTGATTCCGCCGTAGGTCCAGCTAAAAACAATCGTGATAATACTCGTCAAGGGCTATTCCCTATTCGTGGTAAGATTGTTAATGCTATGGCGGCAACAAGAGAAAAGGTTGCTGCAAATGAAGAAGTTGCGGCAATTACTGCTATTATCGGTGCAGGGTTTGGTCGTTCATTTAACATTGAAAAATGTAAATGGGAAAAGATCATAATCGCTACAGATGCCGATCCAGATGGTGCACATATCAGAAGTCTTCTATTGAAGTTCTTCTTATTATATATGCAACCATTAATTACTGCTGGTAGATTGTATGCTACAGTTCCACCATTATATGGTGCTAAGATCAATGGTAAGATCAAGTACTTTACAGATAGAACTGAGTATAATAAATATCTCCAAAAAGAATTTTTCAAGATTCATAAGTTAGAACTAGCTAATAAAACTAAATTAACTGAATCTGATGTAATTAAATTACTTGATCGTAATACTAACTATATCAGAGACATTGATGCAGTTGCTAACTCCTTTGCAATCGATGTTAAGTTGCTAGAAAAGATCTTAGTTCTTTATAGTAACAAAGTAGCATTCGATTCAAAAGAATTTAAGAAGATAATTGAATCTCAATATCCATTCTTGAAAGTAACTAAGACTGGTATTGAAGGTTTAGTTGATTCTAAATACCAAACAATCTACTTTAGTGAAACATTGATTGATGCTTGTAAATATGTCTTAGGATATATTGCTAAGTCTCCTAATGAATTCCTAGTAGATGGTAATGTAGTATCTTTATATGGATTGATGGAAGAATTTAACAAAGTTAGTCCGCCATCTGTAACACGTTATAAAGGTCTTGGTGAAATGAATGGTGATCAGCTATTCAATTCTACACTTGATCCTAGTGATAAAGGTAATCGGGTTCTAATCCGATATACTTTAGAAGATATTAAATATGAACTTGATAAGATGAAAGATATTGAGGATGACAAACTTCAACTCATGAAGGATGTAGATGTAACTCAATATGTATTCTAACTATTTTTTGAGAGAGAAGAAGTAGGTAAGAACAATGATTATTTATTACCAAGATAATCATGACTGCATGTTTGCGGCCAATATTATTTATAATAATCGTAAACATCTAGCGTGGGATGATGGTACCAATGTAAAGTTGGTACCATATCGCTACTCTAGAACAGACATTCTAAAGATTCTAGATACTAAAGAAACAGTAGTAATTCTTGGTATCGGATTCTTTGCTAATGACCCTAAATCTATTGAACGAGTTCGTACTATAATTCAACGTAGTAAGAAAGTTATTTGGATTGATGGTCATGAAAATACAGAAGACTTGATGAAGATGTTTCCTGAAATAGAAACGTACTATGAAAAGGGAAGAGCTACATCATTCATTCTACATTATAAGATCTTAAAAAGAGATTATAATCTTGGAGTAGATTTGATAGCTGAAAAGCAAACATATCCTAATCCAAGTATGGCATGCATTTGCCTCTATCTGTATATATTATCAGTTTATTCTGATCCATCAGATATTGTATGGAATGAAATCTATGAAAGTAATAACTTAGATCCTTTAATCAATACTGGATTGATTACTATAGATTTCTTAAAGCAACAAAATATATTTGCTATTGAAAACTTTGGATATAAATCTATTCTAAATGGTGAAGAAGTGATTGCATTAAATGCTGATCATCGATTATTCCTACCTGATGTAGTTTATACTCAAAAGACTCCAATTCTATTCTGGCAGTTTGATGGAAATATGTATAGATATTTCTTATATAAAGCAAATTCTAAAGTTAATTGCTTAGAACTTGCTAAAATTTATAATTCATTTGGTACTGATTATAGAGCAACCTTCGTGTTGTCTTCACTTATTGCTCCAAGAAAGGAAAAAGAATGAGAAAGTTTGAAATGGTGAAAGATAAGTTTATTGATTTTAGTGAAGATCTAACTTTCGTATTTCCTCATCGAAGCACTGATCATTCTGCTGGTTATGATTTCTTTGCACCAAAGACTTATGTAATTGGTCCAGGGGAATCTGCAATCATTCCAACTTACTTTAAAGCATATATGAATCCAGATGAAGTATTATTCATTGCACCACGTAGCTCTTTCGGATATAATTACGATATGCAGATTAAATCTACTATCGGAGTTATTGATGCTGACTATGTAGACAATGAAGATAATGATGGTAATATCATTATTGGAGTTAAAAATAATTCTGATAAGGTATTAACTATAGAAGCCGGTAAACATTTCGCTCAAGGTATTTTCTTGAAATATTTGACAACTGATAATGATGCTGAATATCCAAAGAAAGTACGTAATGGTGGAATCGGCTCAACAACTATTTAATATTTAAAAAGAGGTAAATCATGAGAAACCAACGCAGAACAAACAAACCAAAATTCAACAATGTACGTATCGAAGTACCAGTAAAATTCAATCCTAAAATGGATGAAGCTACTAAGGAAAAAATGATTGATGTTTTGGGAAGTGAAGTTCTAAAACTTATCAATGTTAATATCTTCGCTCTTCGTAGTGATGTTAATAACGATCCAGAATCTAAAGGCAATGTAATCGTAGGTAACTTTATTGAATACAATAAAGAAACTAATACAGTTACAGTTGATATCTATGAAACTTTCAAAAATGTAATTGAAGGTCTTGAAGATAAGATTGCATACGTTTTGACTTCTTATAATGCTCAAATGAATATTACTAAGATCAATCGTATTATCATTGAAAAAAGTCGTTAATTTACCCAAGGCTATATAGTTCTGCTATATAGCCTTTTATTCCTCTTGATGCAGGTATAAGTGGGAACTAAAATTTCACTGATACGTCAACAACTAAGTAAGTAAGGAGGATACCACTGTGGGTAGAGAAATAGACGTAAATATGTTAGAGCAGTATACTGATGATATGAGATTATATTCAGTATATTCTGCATTATATCGCGTTGTACCAGATTTCCGAGATGGATTTAAATCTGTTCAACGTAAAATCATTTATGCAATGTATAACGATATCAAAGGTACTAAGACAGTTAAGTCATCTTCAATTGTAGGTACTGTAATGGATAAGTATCATCCTCATGGTGAATCATCTATCTATGGTTCTATGAAGCCTATGACTAACTGGTTTGAAAATAATATTCCTTTGATTGATAAGCAAGGTAACTTTGGTAACTTCCAAGGCGATGGCCCATCGGCTATGCGTTACACTGAAGCTAAACTTGCTAAATTTACAATTGATGCCGTTATCGGTGATTTAAAAGAATCCAATCAAGTGGTAGATTGGGAAGATAACTATAGTGGGACCCTTAAAGCTCCAGAATATTTAGCTCCTAATTTACCAATGCTTTTGATTAATGGTTCATTTGGTATTAGTGTGGGATTCAAAGTAGAAATTCCTAAGCATAATATCAATGAAGTTATTGATGCTACAATTAAGCTTATTGATAATCCAAATGCTAAAGTAGTATTGATTCCTGATTCTCCGATGGAATGTGATATTATTGATACTGACTTTGCAGCCATCTCTGATTCTGGATTTGGTAACTATAAAGTTCGTGGTCGAATTGATATCGGTGAATTCCAAGGTAAACAAGCTTTGTTTATTCATAGTCTTCCAGACTTAGTATATCTAAATACTGTAACTGAGAAGATTGAAGAATTGATGGAGAAGAATATTCTCACTCAAATTCATAATATTTATGAAAACTCTGATGGTGATCATAAATTGGAATGTATTATTGTATTGAAACCTGGGGCCGATCCTAAGTTTGTTAAAGATACATTGTTCAAATATACTCCAATGGAAAGATCTTGTCGTGTAAATCTTGAAGTCGTATGTGAACGAAGAATTGTTCATATGGGGTATAAAGAATATTTATTACGATTCATCGATTTCCGTAAAGTAACAAAGCTTAGATTGTATTATAATCTCCTACAAAAGACAATGACTGATTATCATCAATATGATGCATATATTCGAGTTATGTCTAGTGGTGAGATTGATACAATCATTAACCGCATCAAGAAATCAACTGGCAATGATGAAGAGTTGATAAATGATATGGTTAAGAAATTCAAGATTACTGATCTTCAAGCTAAGACAATTATCAATGCTCCATTGAAATATCTATCTAAGCATAACTTAGCTAGATATATCGAACGAGCTAAGAATCTTGAACAAATGCGTGACTTATATATTAATAAGATTCGTAACGAGCATGAGCTTAATGAAGAAATTAAACAAGAGCTTAAAGACTACAAGCTTAAATATGGTAAGAAACGTAATACACGAGTAATTAGTCAAGCTGAAGCTTCTAATATTCCAGAAGGCGAATTTAAGGTTATTATTACTGAATCTAACTTTGTTAGAAAGGTAGGATTAAATGATCCTATCAAAGCAGTTAAGGGTGATAATCCTAAATTGGTTATCAAGATCAAGAATACTGATAATGTAATTCTATTCGATGCTGGTGGTAAGTGTTATTCTTATCCAGTTCATAAGATTCCATTGTCAGATAAATCTAATGCTGGCACTGATATCAGATTCTTGAATAAAAAGATTACAGCTAATGTAATTGCTATCTATCAAGAAGAAGCAATCAAACAAATTGCAGATTCTAAACAAGCTATGTATATTATGGTATTAACTCATAATGGCTTTATTAAGAAGATGGAATTGGATGATTTCACTTCATTAACTGCAAGCGGTATATTCTATACTAAGTTAGATGCAAATGACTTTGTTAAGAATATAGTTGTCGGTGGGGATGCTTTAGATGTAGTTGTCTTCTCTGATAAGAAAGCTTTAAGATTTTCAGCTAAAGATATTCCATTAGTTCGACGTTCTGCTAGAGGTGTAAGATCCATTGGTAGTAAAACAGTTGAATATGTAGATGGTATGTGTTTAGTTGCAGGTAAAGATGTGACTGATGTTATCGTAGTAACTAGAAATGGTTATTTGAATAAATTCAGTATTGCAGCACTGCCTACAAGTCAAAGAGCTAAAGCTGGTAGTTCTGTAGTTAAGCTAGCTAAGACTGATAATATAGTTAATATTCATATCGTGAATAATAATGATATCATTAAGTTAGTAACTGAAAAAGGAGTTAAGGAAGTTAATGTATCCGAAGTTCCTGTTGGAAGTTCTATCTCAGCTGGTACAAAATGTATTGATGGTAGAGATGTAGTTGTAAAATCTTTACTGATTAGAAATGTAGACTAAGAAATAATGCCCCATATGATAAATTCCTATGGGGTATTTTATTTTTTTTTGTAATTTTTAATAATAAATTATTAAAATACTAACACATAGGTAGTTTGAAGTTTTGTATAGCAGTAGCAAACTATTTTTATACACAAATTCTCCTTTGTGAAAATATTAATTACTCTACAGTTCTCTCAATTCGGATGCTATACAAAAAATGATCCCCAAGGTAGTTTAACTACCTTGGGGGTTTATTTTATTTAAGTAATTCGCCGAGTTTATTATAAGAGAATAATTCATTATCTCTCTTATTAGTTAGAACTCTATTCCAGAATTCTTCATTATATCTATCAGTTGCAGATTTAACTTTATTTCTTTCTGCAGCTTCGATACGTTCATCAATATATTTACCATATACTTTTTCTAGTTCATCGATATCTGCTAGAATACGTTTCTTAGTTTTAGCATCAGTATTGATGTCGTTCATTTCTTTTCTCAATGTGAGAAGTTGTGCATACACTCGTCGGCTAGTTTGAATAGCAATACCAGAGTCAGATGTGCAAATATAAGATAATAGAGTATAGATTGGAATATAAATATATAAATTATAGAAAGAGTTATCGTATGGGTCGAATTCTTCATCGATATCAGACGCTTCAATCTTAGTTAAAGCAGAAGCTAATTCTGGACCATATCCATATATAGTAGCAAAGCTATCTGCCATTTCTTCTTCTAAATCATGAACTTTTATAGGTTTTTTAACTTTATCAAAATTCTTAATATAGTTCATTATTCTATTAGATTTAGTACTATCTCCAATAAGATTATATGTATCTTTTAAAGTTGGAGTTTTAAGAATATCTTTAAGTAAAATCAATGTATTGATTACATACTTAATTGCAAATACTGCATCTTCTGTAAGTTTAGATATTACTCTACGAATCATCATAAACATATCTGCAATAGAATTTGTTTCTTGAGATGCAATTCTAATAATTTTATCTAACTCAGAGAGTCCTCTAATATAGCTAGCCATATATCTTAATGAGCTACTATTTAGAATTCTCTTAGATGCAAATTGATGGCCAATCTCATGAAGAGTGATAGCGGTCAATTCTTTACCAGATAGAACCCCACTTAACATTGCTGGAGAAAATACTACGAGAATACTACAAGTATTTCCAGGTAGGGCCTTATATCCTTCAGAGGTTTTGATTTTCATTTTCTTAATATCTGCAATATCAATATAGGTATATGCATTTAGACCTGGAGTTTTATCAATACCAATTGATACATTATCAAATCCAAATTTCTTTTGTAGTTGTTTTGCTACAATACCTAACGATGAGGCATCTATTTTATTTTTAGATTGTATAGCTTTATCAAACGATTTTTCAATAATTTCTAATTCTTTAGACTTACCAAAGTATGTTTCATTTACAACGGTAGTCATATCTTTAATAAACATAATCAGTTTCTCCTGCAGCAGTATACATTAATTTACTAACATGTTTTAGACAATAATTTAAATAGGTTTTACTAAGGGATTAAGTCTCTTAGTGATTTTCTTTTTAGGTATATATTATAGATATGAAATACGTAATTTAATTTTATTAGGAGGTTAATATGAAAGAAGAGTCAAAAAATGAAACACTTGAACTTATCGATATTAGAGAAGAAATAATTAAAGATCTAAATGTCGAAGTATCACGATTAAAACAGCAAGTAGTCGATAAAGAAGATGAAATGATGCGAATGGAAAAATATTTTAAACATGCATACATGGTCATCGTATTGGAGGGCATGATTGGAATGTCTATTATTGCTATCGTATGTACATATTTACTTACTACCAAATAGGAGAATATTAAATGGAAAAGTTATCAAGAAATATTAATACTGAACTTAAAGATCTAGCAACCACTTTCGGTAGAGATTTCGGATCGTTAAAAAATACAGTAGAAGAAAGTAGTATTAATATTGGCAAGCTTAGAGAATCTGTATTTAACAGTGAAGCCGATATTAGAGCATTAAAAGAATCTGCAGAAAGAGAGCTTAATATTTTAAATGAAAAAATTCATGAAGTTGATTTAAGTGTTGCTAGCTTACAAAGATGGTCTATTTTGATTAATAATAAATTGGCAAATGAATATGTACAATTATCTACATTCAAAGATAAGACAAAATCTCAAGATAAGATTGCCGATTATTTGATGTGGGCTGTTATTACTGAAGCATTTGTAATCTTAGGTTTAATATTTTATTTATGTATAACTAAAGTTATCTAAAAGGGGGAGAAATAAAATGGAGAAGTTTGTAAAATTAGGAACAGAAAGAATTAGATTATCTGAAATCAAATCTTATAGTGCGGCCGATGGCGACTTATGTATTGAGACTGAAGATGACTATTTTACTTATTATAAAGAAGATGTAGAAAACCTTGATGCTATTATTAAATATCTTGATAGCGAATTAGTTGTAGATGTATCTAAAGCAGATACACCTAAAATTGATGTATCTAAATTAGAACCAATTGAACCAGAAACATCTTTGAATATTACTTGGGGAGATATTCTAAAAGGTAATATCTTTAATACTAAGGAAACAACTCTCATTCCAATTACTATATATGATTTTATAGATCCGTATTATTATAATATTTATAAACTAAATGTAATAAATCATATGCTAAAATTAATGAAAGAAAACATTCCAGGATTTGATTCTAGATCTACACTATTATCATTTAGGACACTTTTAGAATTTGATAGCGATGGGTTTATTAAAGGATTTAACTTACGTCCTAATTATTTTACCATTAGATATGATTTACTTAGCTCATTTAATTATTGGATAATTATGGTAGTAAAGCAATTATATAAATATATAATATCTACTGGTCATCTAAAAGAGCTTCCTGAATTTGATTGGGATGCTGAAGAAAGACTCTGGAGTCGTAATGGCGATTTGAGATTAGAAGAAGATGAAATAACTTTAATTATGAAATTAATTAGTGGTGAATTATTTAATGAATTAAATATACTTAGAGTTAGAGAAATCAAAATAGATATGACTTCTAGAAATATTATAAATACATATTTTGATTTGACAGACATCTTGATTAATAACTTCAAGAGAGAAATACCTTATAATATTACAGATGAAAATAATACACTTAGAAAATTTGTATTATTAAGAAATTCATTCTGCGATGCTATTAATAGTGAATGTGGTATATATGAGCATAATTACAAATAAAGATAAGAATATATCCATGCAACTGCAAATAGCAGATGAAAAATATGATAAATCCTTTAAAGTAATCGAAAATTTAATATTAGACTTATTGGGTGAAAGTGATAAGCTTGATGTTGAATTAATTGAAGATGCTTTTAGGGAATTAGAAGATATTAATTATCCTATAACATCTGAGTTTCTAAAGCGTCGTCAATTTGGATTTATTAAGAAACGTAATATAAAGTTTGAAGTCACTTGGCATAGAGAAACAGCAATACCTAACTTCTTACTTAATTTGATGAATGCATATTATAGCGATTCTATGGGTTATAAGAATGATGTATTTAGAGATTGCATACTTACCTCTATGGATGAGGGAATGTTAATTTCTGAAAAATCTAAAAATAATTTAGTAATTGGAGCTAATGGTAAATGTTATTGTTTCATATCAAAGGAGTAAGTTAAATGACATTAGATGAGTAATATCTTTACTGGAGATTTAGAGTTAATTAATTTCCTAGATATTACTGAAGAAACTGAAAATAATACGGAAAAAGAACAATACTTTCTTAAAATTCTAGAAACCATATATAAGGAAAATAAAGACTTTAAGGTATGGGAATTTATTGATATATTTAGTGACCAACACCTTGGATGTGTAATCTGGGATGATACTCAGAAAGATATAAATGCTGATAACTTTGAATTCAATATTTATGATTACACTTTCTATTATGATAAGGAAATAAATCCATTGATTTGTACTGATCTTGCAATTTTTCTTGCTCTAGTATGTCTATATAAATATCTCGGTGTAGTTGACGTATATATAGATATCTTTAATAAACCTGAAGAATTAGCAGACTTTATAGATGATTTGCATTTAGAAGAAGATGATGAAAAATTATTAATGGAGCTCTTATTAGGTAGTATTTTTGGCTCTCATTATTATGATTTTTATTTAGACAATAAAATCTTACATCCCACTTATGATCGAATCTTAAGCGTTTATAATAAATTAGATATTATAGCTTTTCAATTAAGTGGGGGCGATTTTATAGATCGATATGATACGAATGAAAGTCTACGTAAGAACTTCTGTAAACTTCGTAGTGATATCATTGGATATATTAAAAAGGCTTTACAAAAACGGGAGGAAAAGTAAAATGTTAGATTCAAAGGAAGTATTAAATTTATTTACTGGTAATTTATCACTAAGAGATCCTATCACTATCGGATCTGATGAATTAGAGACACCATTTGATGCTGAGAAGGAAAGAATTGCTTTAGATCTGATTTTGTCTATTATTAAAGAAATACCTGGTGCTTATATTAATAACTTCATCGTCGATTTTAATAGTAGTGGATATGGGGTTATTATTTCACGCCAATATGATCAACAAAGTTCTGAAATTGTTGGGTTAAAATTTAAATTTGATAAAAAGTTAAACCCATTAATAAGTGTTGATTTTGCTATTAGATTGATGCTTAGATCATTCTATAATTTTATCTCAATTCCTTGCCTTGTTGATTTGAATAACCAACTCCTAAATGATAGATCTAAAATCTTATGGGATAGTTTTGATGAAAGATTTGAACTAGATCATGGTGATATTATATTAAAATTCCATTATCTATTAAATGGATTGATCTTCTCTAGATATGACGAATACTTCTACTATAATCGTATTAATGATGGTAGAATTATTGATATATTCAATGAACTATCTAAATTCCTGAATGATATATTTAGTAGATACGTTGAATATGATAATAATCTAAGTATAACTGAAAACTTCATTAAATTAAGATCTGAAGCAATAGATGCAGTAAATCATTGGATTGATGCTTGCTTTGATGTATCTAAATAAGGAGAATATATATGCTTACATTAAAAGAGTTATGGAGTAAGGAAGCATTTAAAGATCTTGAATTAAAAAATTATGTAGATATTGATGATACTCCAGAATCACATCATTGTGAAAAAGTAGAAGAAAAACTTCTACGATTAGAAGAGGTATTGAATCTAATTGGTGATTATACAAAAGATCCAAATAGAGATCCTACATATATCATTATAGAAATGATAAATAATGAAGGTCTAGGGTTTAATTTAGTATGCGATTATGAGGATACGGATTTAAGAGTTATTAAAAAAGGATCTTTATCTATCGAGCTATACCCACATTTAAACCCATATGTAACATATGATACTGCTATTAGAATGGTAATTGACTATTATTATAGCACTACAAATGTCTCAATGTTTAAAGGCATATCAATTCCTTTATATACTGAATTTGAAATGAATAAAGGTGATTATGAATTTGAGGATAGAGTATTATTCGATCTAATCACTGGCATATATTTCTCATCATGTAGATATAAGAATTATAGCAGCATTTCAGAATATGCATCTGATCTTTTAGACTTTACAGTTAGATATTGTAAATTTGAAGATACTTCTTTTGTTAAGGAAGATCTACCAGTAAAAGATTTACTTAAAAATGCACGCAATTTTATTGCTAAAGTTATTAAGAAACGTCATAATGCAGGAACAGATAATACTGTATTATTTAACTTAGATGCAGTTCATAATGCCGCTTGTTGTATACTAGAAAGTATAGTTAAAGGTAAATGTCTTACAAATATCAATACTGCTGTTTTAGATAAAGATGAAACTGCTATTTATTTGGATAGCTTAGATTTATTATATAAGGACTATAATTTGCCAGCGGAATATAAATTTAATTCAGTATATAATAAATCTATTAATGCAAAAGAAGATTTACTTAGACTATTCTTCACGCTAAGTGAAAATAATAGACAAATATTCGAATATATTGAAAAGAATAAGTTAGATCTATAATTTAATATAAGAAGAGCGAGTTTATCCCGCTCTTCTTTTTTTGTATTTATAGCCATCTTGAACAATCCAATAACTTAGAAAGGTGGTATATAATGAAAAATACAACCGTTATTGTAAAGAAAATATATCCAATTATTGAAACTCAAATTAAGAAGAATCTTAATGCTTATAAAAAATATATTGGCAAATTCATTTCTGATAGATCTGAAGACTTATATGATATTGCACCATGTAGAAGAATCTACTTTACTCAAAAAGATGCAGATGATTTATGTAATACTCTAAAGATTAATATTAAAGATATTCATAATTTAATGCAAGAAACTTATTACGCATCAATTTCTGCATTTAACCCAGCTGCAGCAAAAGATGAGATTACTATTATTCTCTTATGTCTTTTACGCTATTTCTGGAAAACTAGAGACCCCAAACTCATTGATTTAGGTATCATTAATCTAGCATTTTCTGGAAAGTTTTATCCATCTATTCATTATGGGTTCTTTAAGAAAGTTCAACCAGCTGAATATAGATGGGTAATGGATTATGTAGTAAATAATATGCTTACTGGTAAATTCGATCTTAAAACTCAAGGAAGTGTTTTAGGTGCAGTTAAGTCTGTATCTAATACATGGATTGATACATATAAAGATCGTCTAAGAGATTTTGAAGATGAAGATTGTGTATATCTAATTCAACAACTTCATGGCCGTATTAAATCTTTTATGAAAAATATTGCTAGCCTATATTATGAAGCATATGAAAATAAATCTCAATATATAACTTATGCATCTGATGATTATTCCGATACTGGCTATAGATTAGCAGATACTGATAATCTAATGGCTGAACGTATTATAGATAAAGCTGTAAATATTGCATCTACAATGTCAGTAAATTATAAGTATTGTAAGATGTCTGCTGACTCATTAGTTAGAACTGATGAGATTAAAGATATCATTGAATACATCATTAAGAATGATACTAAACAACTTACTGAAGTTCGTGAATACATCAGCTTATTAGTTTATACTTACTTCGCTCAGTCTAAAGATAAAGACGTTAGAACTGCAAACTTTATTAAGTATTCGATACAACCTAAACCGAATACAAAAGATAAGAATATTCTAAGAATAAAAGATATTACAGAAAACTGGTTAATGCAAGCGTCTAAACGATACATTCATAGACGTAATCGTGTAGCTACAAGAAATAGCTATACTAGATCAGTTGTTATGTATTTCACATTACTTATTCATTACAGTGCTTTATAATTTTATATGTCTATGGAGTTGAACTCCATAGACATTTTATTTTTTTTTTGCTCATATATTATAACTGTGTATTTAAAGGTCATTTGTTTTAATATTTAGGAGGAAAAAGAAATGACAAAAACAATTGAAAAGAAATTTAAAATCGATGATTTATTTGTTGGGAAATATGAAATGTCTAGCATTCTAGATTTTCCTGAAGATCATGTATATGATGAACTTGTACCAATAGTTGGAGTATTGGTTGGTAGATTATTAGAAATCTACTCATTACAAGAAGTACAAGTATTTTTAGATATGCTGAATAATACGTATGATAAATCATTCAAAGTTATTTATGATCCGTCTACTAATATTACAAGCTTCTATGATTCACATACACATGAACACCCAACTTATAATATGGAAATTATTGTGAAATTGATTGTAAAAAATATCTACAGATATTTCGGAATAAAGTCCAATCCTTTAGACGAATCGTATATAGTTGATAAATATCTACGTAAAGACATCAAAGAGTTTGATGTTAAAAATACTGGATTATACGATACAGTGCAAAAAGTATTAGATTTTGATTTCTTCTATTATTATAATAATTTAAAAGTATTATATAATATAGAAGGAGAACCTAAACCTGTAGTATTTGATCAATCTTATAAACACGTTATCAATAAGATCGATTTATTGACTCAATTTGTCAAGAAGATGAATCCTGGAATTGATTATAGAAGAATATATCAATCTTCTAGAGATTTGGGATCGTACGTATTAGAATTGCGTAGTGTATTAGTTAAGAATATCAGATTTAAAATGGCTAAAGAAGGTCTTAATAATACGGAGTTTAAAAATGACTATGTAGAAAATATGATGAGGGCAACTGAATCTATCCTATTTATGATGCAAACTGATATTAGTGATAATGATAATGAATTAGTATCATATGAAAATGAAAAATTTAAACAGACTCTAGAAAAATATACAGACATCTTATCTAAGTTATATGGTACTGATTTTAGAAAAAAGTGTACACTCTTTTCATTATTTGAGGATGAGGCATTGCAAGCTAGGTATGTAACAGGTGAACTAAGACTAGCAGCTTTAGATCTTTGTATTAAAAAATTTGATGAAATGCAATCTAAGTAGTTGATTTATCATATAGGAGGCAGATTTATTCTGCCTCCAAATATGGTTTATTTTTTTTTACTCATATATTATTATTGTGATAGTAGACAATGATTACTACTATATTGGTCATTCTTAATATATATGGAGGAAAAAGAAATGACAGACCTCAAAGAAAAAATTGTAAATGATGAACTATTTACTGGCGAGCTAGCATTAGCTAAGACATTCGAGATTGATTCATCTCGACTTAATGAATCTACATTCGTTGATGAAAAGTTAAAGATCCTAAGCGATGTATTACGATATATTGGATATGAGTATGGGTCGTATAAATGTGGTAATTTTGTTGAAAGATTGAATAGAACTTACTCTAAGCTATTTAAAATAACTTTCAATGATAATTTTGGAGTTGTGTTTGAGGATACAAAATTTGGAAAGATAAATTTAGATTTATGTCTAAGAATCATCTTCAAAAATTTATATCAAAATTTCAAATTAAGCCATCATGGCGCATTTGATATAGAAAATTGTATTATTCACGACGCATTATATTCTACTGCTAAAAGTATTAATAAATCAAAGGCTGAATTTGTAATAAATATAATCATTAGAATGGTTAATATGGAATTCATTAATTCTTATTATGATGATTTATTCAATACTAGAGGTAAATCCTTACCATTTGATACCAGATTTAAACAAATAGCATTGGAGCTATCACTGGTTGGAGATTTTATTAAAGAAATTAATAGTAACTTCCATGATACTGTTATTTATAGTAATTGTAATAATCTTGGTGAATATACTCTTAAATTAAGAGATGAGTTAATAGATATTATTAAGCTTAAAACAAATCAAAAAACTATTAATAATAGAAATATTAAACTATCAGCAGATGTAGCATATTCTATAATTAATTTAATGGAATATGAACTCAATACCATAAACGTTTCTATGACTTATGACTCTTATGTAAAAAATATTATAGATAAAAATATAAAACTGTTAAATGAATTTTGTAATAGAGATCTAAGTAAAGATAGTAAACAGCTTAAAATGTTATTAGATGGTAAAGAAGTTAAAATAGATGATTTCATTAAAGATATTAAATTAACAGTGGATAAATATTTATTTAGTTAATTTATAGGAGGCAGATTTATTCTGCCTCTTTTTTTATTTTTTTTTCATTCATATATTATCATCGTGATAGTAGCACAGTTGCTATTATGTAGTCATTTTTTAATATACGGAGGAAAAAGAAATGACAGACATCAGAGAAAAAATTTTAACCAATTCATTATTTACTGGCGAGCTTAAACTTGCCAAAACATTTGAGATTGATTCAACTAGACTCAATGAATCTAAATTTATTAATGAAAAGAATAAGATCATGACTGATGTAATGCATTATATTGGATATGAATATGGTATGTCTAAGTGTGATGTATTTATTGAAAGAATGAATAATGCTTATTTTAATTTATTTAGAATAGAGCGTAATATTGGTAAATATGAGATTAAACAAACAAAAACTGAATTTGGAGAACTCAATATTGATTTATGTTTAAGAATGGTATTTAAACATTTATACAAAAATTTTGATTTATCAGCATTTGGTAATTGGAATGCGGAATCAACTATGATTTATGATATTTTATATAATACTGCTAAAGGTGTTAATAAATCTAAAGCTGACTTTGTACTAAACGTAATTATTAGAATTGTAAATATGGAATTTTTTAATGCTAATTATGATAATTTGTTTAATACTAAACATAGATCTCTACCATCTAGTATGCCATTTAAACAACTAGCATTAGAATTATCATTAGTTGTAGATATTTTAAAGGATAAAAATAAAAGTTTTAATGCTACTGAATTATATCGTGAATGTAATAATCTTGGTGAATATGCTTTTAAATTAAGAGAAGAACTAATAAAAATCATCAAGGATAAAATCAATCCTGAATTTTATTCAACTACTGTACATAGAACAGCTTCACTTGAAGTTTTAAAGTCTATAATTAATCTATTAAATTATGAACTAATTCATTTAGATTTAACTATGGATTATACACCCGATGATGTAAAAAATGTATTCACTAAAAATATAACCCTAATAAATCAATTCATTAATAAAGATATAACTGAAGAATGCGAAAACCTTAAAATGTTATTATCTGGTAAAGATGTAAATAAATATGAAGCTTCTAAAGAAATTAGATTTGTGGCTGAAAAATATTTATCTTAATATTTTATAGGAGGAAGTTAAAATGGTAAATTTTGCAGATGTAGCAAATGGCGATATTTTCAAAGGTAGTATAAAGTTAGCAAATATTCTAGATATAACTCCAGAGTATGCTAAAGAAAATCAGAAAGATGAAAAGAAGTTATTGTACTTCATAGAAATTCTTAATGCTATCGGTAGACGTTATGAAAAGCTATCTGATTTTCCAGGACTTAGACAAAATTGTGAAATATATGATTCATTAGTTAAACTTTTGAATGATGTTAACTATTATGGATTAAATATTACAGCTCATTATAATGGGACTAATCAAATAGTATCTCTGAAATTAGATTATTCTAATGATTTAAATCTTTTAATGTGTTTGGATATGGCAATCTATCTTATTTTAGATAAAGCAGGCTTTGGCCTTTTCGATTTTAAACGTATGGAAGAATTTATTCGAAGAGATTCTACACCAGAATTACTTAAAGCTAAAATTGTCAATATGTTAATCACTGGTGAATTATTTGTAGCCTCATATTCTATCTATGAATACAAAGTCTTCTCCAAAGGTATTGCTGATTTAATGAGCTTTGTTTCTGAATTTTGCAAAATTCCTGATAATGAATTTAGCACCAATAATTTAGTAAACAAATCTATCAATGATGCATTATTAGCAGTACGTGCATATATTATTAATACTCTTAAGATTAGACTTGAAAATAATGCAGACTTCTATTTCGTAGAAGAGATGGAAAAAACTTACAGATCCTGTGAGCATATTATCAATAATGCATTATATTCAGTAGAAGATGATAAATTTATTGAATCAATAGTCTCAGTACTAAATAAAGTATATGAAGAAAACTTTGATAAAGTATCTGATATTAAATTCACTGTAGAAGATGCTAAAGTTTCTCTAGGTCTACTCACTAAAAATTATCTAATTAGAGAAAAGATAAGAGAAGTGTATTTAGGAATCAAGCCAAATAATTTATATGATAACTTTAACTAAATATATTAAGTACTAATATATAACAAATAGACCCATGGTGGTAATTCCCATGGGTCTATTATTTTTTTTTGTAAAACTTTAGTTTCTTACTAATATATTATTAAAGTGAATATATGATGAGATATTTATTTATTTTTATTCAGGAGGGATAGTTATGTTACATGTATATGTAGTCGAAGCATCTGGCTGGGTCGATGGATAATTTATACATATAGCTTCTGATTATCATCAGTCCTTAGTTGACTGCTATGATGATTTATCGGAAGTCCCACAAGACCTTTGCTTTGAAGAATTCTGTTATTAGGAGGAAATATGGGATTATTTAAATATTGGAATTATGTTGGCTCATTAGCTGATATAGAGGATTATGTTAAGATATATGAAAACAATGAATGGAATTGCGAACCAATTCCATATAAAGCTGATGAGTATGGCCTAATCAGCAACAGGCATAAAATGCCTGTTAAGAATTTTATATTTAGTGAGATTTCATTTGGCCATAATTCGTATAGTAAAATGGAGAAGATTGCGATTAATAAATTAAAGAAACAAAAGACATGTAGTAATATCATCATGTATGTTACCGGATACACTCCGGCTGCAGTAGCTGCTATAAATGCAGCTAAGGATGTTGGATACAGCCAGATTACATTGAAACATTTTGACAAAGATACTGGAATGTATCTTTGCCAATGGGTGTACTAGGAGGTATGTACATGAAAAAGGATGTTATTATAATATTAATAATGCTAATTATATCAATACCTGGTATAATTATAACTCTAGCAAAGCTTAAATTAGCTTTGCTATTTCTGCAATAAAACAATAAAAGGAGAAATTAAAAAATGAAAAAATATATAAATACAAAAAATATCATAGCTGTAATTGCTATTCTTATAGCAATTGTTGGTGGTGCAGTATATGCGCTTTATGCACCTAAGGCAGATGCAGATACGACTGCATCTGTAGAGAAGAGAATCGAGGCTCAACAAAAAGTTGAGGCTGAGGCTGTTAAAAATCAGATTAAGAAAGTTTCAAATGAAAAGAAGATTCATGCAAGTGAATCTACGATCCATGTTGGAAGTCCAACTTCTAACAATACGCAATTTGGCCGTACGCTAAATGCGTATTGTTCTATCCCAGTACAGAATGATTCTGACTGGGCAGTACTTGTCACTGTTAAATTTGCAGTGGTCGTATATGATTCCGCGTGGAAACGCGAAATCACTCATGAAGAAGTAGTGCAGAAAGCTATTAGAGCACATACTTCAGATGTAGTTGAATTCAAGAAGTCTTACCCTACCGCAGAATTCGTATCTGGTAGATACGATATTGTTGAGGTAAGGGAAATATTTGGTAAGGGGGTCAATTAAAATATGCCGGACTTTTCTACAATATTATTTATTGCAGCTATTCCATTGGTCATGCTAATTATTCTATCAATCGATCGATAATTAATAAGTAAGGAGATGGGAATTTATCCCATCTCCTTACTTATATTTTTTTTTCGTCATTTTGAACACTCTATTAAATTAAAGGAGGTTTAATATGACTAAAGAACGAGCTAAGGCAGAAGAATTAATCTATAAGGTTATGGATGCTTTAGATAAAACTGGTAGTATGTCAAGATACTACGCTGAAAAATTTAAACCTATGGATGATAAAGAATTTCTAAGATATATTTCTAAGAAATTCCCATATAGATTTCAAACCCGTATATTCAAGATAGAACCAACTTTTGTTGAAATAGAAAAAGCAGCTAAAGTACTCAGAGTACCATTAATGGAAAAAGTATCTACTCCAGATTTATATAAGAATAAAGATGGAGTTCCAGTAAGTACTAAAGAAGCATTAGTGGTTTATATTCATTTAAAGAAAATGAAACAGTTCTTGACTAAGAAGAACTCTATCTCTACTAATATTGCATCTAGAGATAATAAAACAGGTAGACTTGTAGGTCATGATAAAAATGGTGCTACATCTGACCGTGAAATGGAATCTCTAGTAGTATCTGGTATGGATAATACAATTCAAGAACTTTCTAGAGCTCGTGCGGATTCTCCAGAAGCTAAACAAGCTATGTATAATACAATCTCCGCTCTTGGAACAGTTTCATTAAAAGATATTCCTGAAAGTAAAACAGATGTACTTTCTAAGAATATGATGAATGTCTATATGCTAGGATCTCATATCAATACTAACTTGATTAATATTGATAATATGACTCCTCAGACTATAGCAAATAAGCGTATCTCGAGACGCAATTAAAATTATTCATAAGCATTTTAGATGCAACCAACAAAAGAATACCCCATAGGAGTTCAACTCCTATGGGGATATTTTTATTCATTTTAGACTACGGTATCGGCTACCCATAACTAGATGGGTAACCTAAGACCGCAGTCTCTTATAATTATTATTGAAAGGAGGTAAAATATGAATTAACCAAATTTTACGTCTAAATATACAGTAACTGCATATTTTTACTATAATGTTTATATTATAATTAATTATATATTATAAATTTGTTAACATATGCCGAAATATGTTAATAATTAATAACCAATGCCAAACATTAGGGTAAAATTAAAATTTCTTATATTATATGGAGGAAATATATAATGGATAAGAAAATCGGAGTAATTCACGAAATTGGAGACATGGGTCTTGGTTTCGAAGAATTAACAGAAAAAGATCAAAAGGCTCTTAATGAACAAGTTAAAAAAGAGCAAGATGAAAAATCGCAAAAATAATTTTATTTGATTATTTTATGAGTGCGATGGTGGTTAATCCCCATCGCACTTTCTTTTTGTGAAAATTCCATATTACTGGCAGTGGTAATATGTTTATGTAATAAAATATACAACAGAAAGGATGTCTTAGAACAAAATCCTGTGTGGATCCTATAATATTAAGGAGCTGATGAAAATGAATTCCACATCAAAACCGATGCGAGCTCTATCGAGCACGTCAAAGGGTATGAGAAGAATGAAATTTGCATTACTCACAATGCTTATTTGTCTTATATCCATCGTTCCAGTATTTGCACTTAGAGCAGATAGTGACGAACAAAAACAGAAAGAAGAAGAACGTCAAAATACAATAGTGCAAGAGATGGCAGATAATATAGTGACAAATCATAGAGAATATGATCAAAGAATCACTAGAATTATTTTAAAAGATTGGTTTAAATATAAGTTTGATGTAGTAGAAGATTCTTATGAAAACTACTACAAAACTATGGAAGAAAAAAATAAAACCAAATCTGAATTAGAAAAAGTTAGACTAGAAATCAAAGCTAAAGCTGAAAAAGACGCTGCTGAAGTTAAGGCACGTGAAGATGCATTAGCCGCAGAACAAACTAGAGCTAACGAAATTAGAAACAATTCTCGTTATTCAGTAGACCGTTATTCCGATCTATCCAATCAACACGCAGTTATTTCAGTTGATGACATGAATAATATTATTTCTCATTGGGAGAAATATAATGGTGGATCTCCGTTCAATGGACATGGAGATATCTTTATCCAAGCATCTCAAGCTTCTGGATTAGACCCAATTTATATTTTCGCACATGCTAGCTGGGAATCTAATTGGGGTAAATCTTATTTAGCTAGAGATCGTGGTAATTATTTTGGTATTAATGCAGTAGATGTAAATCCTAATGCTGCTCATCATATTGGCTCAACAATGGCCGATGGCATCGTAAATGGTGCAGTTTGGATTAGTCAACACTATTATAGTGAGGGCGCTACAAATCTAAATGGTATGATTTATGGCCATAAGCAGTATGCTAGTGCTGCTGATAAATGGATTAATGGCATTAATTCAATCATGAGTGAATCTTATAGTGTATTAAGACAATCTCGTGGAATGTAAATAATAATAGAATTTACAACAAATATATAAACTTAGAGTATTGGGATGGGCATTTGTCCATCCCTTTTATTTTTTGTCTAAGGAGGATTATAATGAAAGCTAAACTTATTGGTATTGGGGCTGCTGGTAATAAGGCCGCAATGCAAGCAATTGAGAATGGCGTATTTAATCGAGAAGACGTACTTCTGATTAATACTACTCGAAAAGACATGAAAGATAATTACGATGATATCAATGTAATCATCGGAAGTGGTATGGGTGGATGTGGTAAAGAACGTAACCGTGCTAAGAATATCACTATTGATTCTTTAAAATCTGAAAAATTAAAAATTGATCAATTCCCAGGTGCAGATGATGATGCAATTGTTATTGTATCTTCCTCTGAAGGTGGTACTGGTTGTGGATCTTCTACTATTTTAGCTAAATATATCCGTGAAGTATTGAATCTAAATGTACATCTTGTAGTATTTACAGGATTTGAAGATGATGCTCGTGGATTGCAAAATACAGTAGAATACTTCCAAGAGCTTCAAGATAACTATACAGTTGAAGCTATTAGTAATAAGAAATTCTTATCTACTAGTAAGAATAAACAAGAAGCTGAGCATAAAGCTAACTTAGAATTCTGTGATCGTATGCGAGTATATCTTGGTTTAGATCTAGTTGATTCCAATCAAAATATTGATGAAACTGATCTATATAAGATTGCTACTACACCTGGATTCATGACTATCGAAATGGCTAAATTTGATGGTATTAAGAAACAAGCTGATTTTGATAAAGTATTCGAAGAAATGATTTATGATACAAAAAGCTTGGATTATTCTAATACTGCAAGACGTATCGGTGTATTTATGTATGCATCTGAACGTAGCCAAAATGTTGGTTTTGATAACAAGAAAATTCGTGAAGAACTTGGCGAACCATTTGAATTCTTTACTCATATTCAAACAGTTCCAGCAGGTCAAGAACGAGTTTGCATTATGGCATCTGGTATTAAACTTCCTGTAGAAGAAGTTGAAAAGATCTATAATGAATATAAAGAAAGAACTGCAACTGTAGATAAACAAAAAGATAGTTTCTTCGATAAGATTAGTTCTATGGGTATGGATGAAGATGATAGCATGTTTAATCTTAAAGATGCTTCTTCTAAGAACCCTACAACTGACAGAAAAACTAATTTCTTTGATGCGGTTGAAGACAAGAGTGTAGTTACTATCAAAGTTGGTAAGAAAAGTAAGAAAGATGATTTCTTCGATAATTATTAATAATCTTATTAACGTGAAAGGATAATTCTATGGGATTATTTGATAAATATACAACTCAACCAAAAGCTCCAAAAACTAATTCAGTTAGTTTGAAGAAAACTCTAACAACTATAAGAACTGAATTGACTAAATTGGATTGGAATAGTAGAGAAGCAGTATATGAATTCTTTGAGAATAATCTCATGGATTCTATATACTATCTTGGTACAAATGAAGATCTATATAAGAACTTTGGTATTCGTGGGGAAATATACATTACTATCGATGCAGTATTAACTCAAAATCCAAATATAGTTCTTCCAAAGAATATTGTAATTCATCTAAATGATTGTATGTTTGGATTCTTATTTTCTGTTGACCCAGTTTACTTTGGGCCAATCTTTACTAGAACTAAAGAATCCATCATAAATATTTCTAAGCTTATAAATAAGTCTACATATGAAAGATTAGACTTTGTTGATTGCTGTAGTAATGAACAATTATTAGATTATCTTCCTATTTGTAGAAATTCTAGCTTAGAAGAAGCAGTCAATATTCAACGTACTAATATCATTATAATGACATCTTTGAATCCTAGATTAACTTCAGAAGAAGATATTAAGGATTTATATGGGGAGCTCTTCTATGAAAACTGGGAAGAGTTATTCCTTAATTCTATGACTGAAGTATACCCATCTAATATCAAAGAAGATGATGGTTGGATGTATGATATGATGACAAATGCATTATTAGAAATGCTTAACGAAAAACCAATGTCAGAAATTAAGAGTATTCTTATTAAGTATTCTGAAAAATGCTTAAAGATGCAATTAACTAAGGTTGGTGTACGGTGCTCATTATTTGAACTATCTTCTGATTATGATAAAATTGTTTATATTGCAGAAGAATTGCGTGACCAGGGAATGTATATCATTTAAATATAAGTATACCCAAGGAGATTGAATCTCCTTGGGCTATTCTTTTTATTTTTTATAAACTTCTGAACTTATTAATAACTAAAAATGTAATTAATACGCAAAGGAGTATTACTATGGGCTTATTAATTCAACGCGTTGCGGAAGTATCTGGATACAGTCCAGAACAAGGCTTATATGATGTTGCATATCCTACTGGATTTTTAAATTTCGACCATTTGAATGGTTATAATTTGAATACATTTAACGATAAAGGTGAATTAGTTCCAACTAAACATATTGGTTTATTAGATGGGTCTTATAATCTATTAATTGGTAGATCTGGTTCTGGTAAATCCACATTTGCAGTTCAAGCTGGTGCAAATATTATCTCCCAATTTGAAGACGCAGAAATGATGATTCAGTCTATGGAAGGCGGTATTACAGTACCACGTTTAGAAACATTGACTGGTTATGTTGGAAATGAATTATTTAATAGAATCTCTATTAAGAATAGCGGTATCACTGCTGAGTCTATCTATGATGATATTTATAGCATCTATGAAACTAAAATTAAAAATAAGGAAAAATTCTTATATGATACTGGCATGAGAGACTCTACTGGTAATCCTATTATGAAATTTACTCCAACAGTTATGGTTATTGACTCCATTGCACTATTAGCCCCTGAACGTATTGCTGATAAAGGTGAATTATCTGGTCAAATGGCGGCTACTGCAATGGCAAAAGCTAATACGGCATTACTTAAAGGCGTAATGCAATTGATCAAAGCTACAAATATCATTCTTCTAGTAATCAACCATATTACTGAAAAGATTGAAGCCAATCCTATGATGCATACCAAAGGCGCTTTAATTTATCTTAAACAAGGTGAATCTTTACCTGGTGGTAAAGCTGTTACATACTTGGCTAATAATATCATTCGTTTCGATGATAGCAAACTTAAAGAAGAGACATTCGGATTTAGTGGTGCACAAGTTGATATCTCTCTTGGTAAATCTCGTACAAATAAAGCCGGTAAATCTACGCCATTGATCTTCTCTCAAGAAAATGGTTTTGATTCTTTATACTCTTTAATGGTTATGCTTAAAGATGCAGGTGTTATTGCAACTAAAGGTGCATACTTAGCATTAGATGGATATGAACCTAAGTTTAGAACTCGTGACTTCAAGCAATTATTCATGGATGATGAAGAATTCAGAAAGGCATTTGTTAGAGCGGCTAATACTGAATTGGAAAAATTACTTACACCAATTCCTACTGGTGGTCAAGCTACGAATGCATCTATTACAAAAGATCTAATTGCTACATTCAAAGCATTGGAAGATTAATTAATACAGTGATTATATATTATAGATCAGATATAGCGGAAGAGTTGTTAAAACTCTTCCGTATTAATTTTTGTAAGTGTTTAAGAAAGGAAGAAAAAGATGGCTGGAAGTCTCAATCTAGAAGATAGAATAAATGAGGTTAGACAGAGATTAAGCAGTCCAGAACAGGTATTAGGGAAAGAGTTGATTCAACCATTTCCTACAAGTAGTTCCGGTAGCCGTAAAATAATGTATAGTGTCCATTCAGAACAAGCAATGGCACTGTGTAACCCAGAAGTACCATTCATTCAAACTGGATTTGAGAATGAGTACGGAAGAAGATCTACATCTTTCCAACAGGCAGAGCAAAATAAAAGGGTGTTGGATAAAGTAGAAAAATATGGAATCAATCCTGGGCATGAATATTATTTGATCGTATATAACGAAGAAAGTAATACACTTGATCTAATCCATAAATGCGATTATAAGTATATTACAGAGTCATTTGGTTATCAGATCAATAATTCATATCTTGATTCATTAGCCCCAGGAAGTATTATTGAAAAAGATACAGTTATTAGCAAATCTAGAGGGTTTGATAAATATAATAACCGTATGGATGGCATCAATGTTTTACTAATGTATATAGCTCAGAATAAGACTACTGAAGATGCTATTGAAATTAGTGAATCTTGTGCTAAGAAATTCAGATCTCCATTAGTTAAGAAAATATCCTTCATGATAAATGAAAATGATATCTTACTAAACTTATATGGTAATGATGCAATCTACAAAGTCATTCCTGATATTGGAGAAAAGATTAATGATGGTATCTTAGCTGCAGTACGAAGAGAAAATAAAGAAGAAGCATTATTCTCTCAAGTATATAGTAAGCTTAAAGATATCAATATGTCTGATGAAAAGATTACTAGCTCCGGTACTGTAGTTGGTATCGAAGTTAGAACTAATAACCCAGACTTAATGGAAACGTCTATCTATAATACTCAGCTTAATATGTATTATCAAGATAAGAGACGTTTCTGTGAAGAAATGATTAGCAAGGTTAATAAGTTAAAAATTCATTATCAATGTGAATTATCTTATGACCTTCAAAAGATGGTTTATACATGCCAGCAGGTAATTGATGGAGTTAAATATGATATGGACAGCAACGTATATTCCAACTTACAAATGGATGTATACGTTCTTGAAGAAAATGAACTCCATATTGGTGATAAGTTAACTAATCGATATGGTGGTAAAGGTGTAATTTCCAGTATTATTCCTGATGAACTAATGCCACAAACAGAAGACGGGCAATACGTAGAAATGAAATACAATCAGGCTACAGTTGTCAATCGTCTAAATCCATCTCAGTTATTTGAGATGGAAATTAATTCCGCATCAGCATCTATTATTAGAAATCTTAATAAACAAGACGTGAATGGTTCTTTAGAGAAACTGGTTAAGTTTACAAGATTCTTTAGCCCAACACAAGCTGATGAAATGGAAAACTTTATTAGAGAAAGCAATCCATCTGTTAGAGCAGAATATCTAAACTCTATTATTGAAGATGGAAATCTAACTCTATCTATATTGCCAATTCAGGAAGCAACAAATATTGACGTACTTAGAGAAGTACTTCATGAGTTCCCTGAAACTAAACATCGTAGAGTTCTAACTCCTATGCTAGACTCTACTGGTACAAAATATAGATTAGCAAAATCTTTAAGACCTGTATTGGTTGCTAAACAATATATTTGTAGATTGAAACAATATGCAGAAGAAAAGTTCTCAGCAACTAGTATGTCTTTTAGTAATAACCGTGGTGAAAATAGTCGTAATAAAAACTCTGGACTATATAAACCAGTTTACACCAATACTCCTATTCGCCAAGGTGAAATGGAAATTGGTGCCTTGACTCATATTGGCGATGATATCAATGTAATTATGCTCATGCTTTACAGTACTGCACCTATTGGTCGTAGAGCTGTAAAAGAATTACTTACTGGTAATCCTAATGATATTAATATTGTATTGACAGATGATGCTAAATCTCGTTCTGCTGAAATTGTTAATACATATTTGAAGTCTATTGGATTGCGATTAGTATTCGAGAAAGTTCCAAAGAAACTTACAAATGCATTATTATATAATATTCCTGATGAAGATTTCTACGTTCCTGCATTTTTGAAGGAAGATGGCTATTTAGGTGAGTTGAATCTAAATAACGATAAAAATTTGAAAATCACAGTTAAGAAAATCAATGGGAAATATTATCCACAATATAAGAACTTTAAAGAACCTTGTGTTCCAGCAATTATGACTGGTGCAATGTCTTCCGAACAACCTGAAGGATTTGATGATACAGATCCATTCTGGATGATGCGGGATATAAAATACTTTAATAAATAAGGAGTTTATCATGATTCTAAGAGATCTATATACCGATCTTCTAAGAGGTAATCTTGATAATGTATTTGATCAAGAAAACGTACAAATGATAAATAGTGTGACTTCTAAGTTATTATCCAATTCAAGTTGGACTAATAAAGATATAGAAGATGCTGATCTCATTTTACGAATAAGTAATATCTTATATAATAATACTGACTTCTTAGCTTTACCGTTAGAAGATGGTATTTATGATTTATTGCTTGAAGCTTATAGAAAATATAATCCTCATTTTCAAGTTGGGGCTGAAGTTGTACATTTCAAATTACAGTCTTCTAAACAGCCTAAGTCTAGTAAAAATGAGCCTCATTATATTGAAGCTATAGTTAGTTATCCAAAAGAAGCTAAAGAAACTATTTATGAGCAAGTATTTACCGAAACTCCTACTAATAGATTCCAAGAAGCATATGTAACTCATCATGCTACTGTATCTGATAGAGGAAGAGATACTGCTCATAAATATCCTAAGTTAGTTGGAACCTTAGATAAGTGTAAATTTGTCACAGATAAAGATGCGCAAGATGCCATGGTTTATAAAGATCCTAAAGTAAGAATCTTTGAAAGAGATTTCTTAGCTAAACATCTTATGATGGGTCTTATTGGATATAACCAACCAATCGAAATGGTTGCCGAAATTAAATATGATGGATTATCAGTTGAAGCTGAAGTTAATAATCAGATTGTCAGTGCTAGAACACGCGGTGATCTTGATGCAGATTTAGCGACAGACTTAACTGATATCTTAGCTGGATACAGATTCCCAAATAATATATCTAATGATGAAATTATTGGGATGAAATTCGAAGCTATTATAACTAAAGAAGATTTGATTAAGTTTGAGAATGCCACTGGTAAAGAATATAAGAATATGAGAACTGCAATAGCTGGAATCATTGGTTCGGCTAATGCTAGAGATTATATTAACTTTATTACTTTAGTGCCATTGGCTACTTCATTAGAGTTTAATAATCGAATCGAAGAATTAGAATTTATGAATAGATATTTTGCAACTAAAGAACCTAACCGTTATCAATATATGGTTGGGGATTTTGCAAATCTTCTATTCCAAGTTAAGAAGTTCACTGATGAAGCTGCATGGTATCGCGACTATATGCCTTTTGCATATGATGGTATTGTAGTATCTTATATGGATAAAAATATCATCAATGCTTTAGGTAGAGAAAACCATGTGAATAAATACAGTGTAGCTATTAAGTTCAATGCTATGGTTAGAACTACAAGATTCAGAGGATATCAATATACTATTGGTAAGAATGGTGTAATTACTCCGATGATTATGTTTGACCCAGTTGAATTCAATGGTACAATTCATAACTTAGCATCAGGTCATTCTTATGAAAGATTCAAAGCATTAGCATTAAAGTATGGAGATCTAATCGATGTTACATACGTCAATGATGTAATGCCATATGTATCAAATCATAGATGTCCAGAAAATGATGCAAATCCTAATAAATTGGAAAGATTCATCGATATTTGTCCATCCTGTGGAAGTACACTTGAGGAATCTATTAGTGGCAAATCTGTAGTTTGCCCTAACCCAGATTGCCCTGGACGTGGGCTCGCAAGAATGGAAGATATGCTTCAGAAGATAAATTTCAGAGATTTCTCTGGAGCTACAATACGTGAATTAAATATAACATCATTCACTCAATTGATCAATATAACTAAAGATCAATTGACTTCTCTTGGAGAAGTAAACTCTGCAAAATTCATGGATAGAATTAATGAGCTTAAGACAAATAAGATTTATGATTATAATATCATTGGAGCTTTAGGTTTCTCGGATATAGCAATTAAATCTTGGAAGCTCATCTTACATGAACTAAGACTTGAAGAAATAATGAATCTAGATCCAGCTACATTGGAATTCAAATTATTGAAGATCAAAGGCATTGGTAAAGTTGCTACTGAGACTATAATCAATGAGCGACATTTATTCATGCAAGATCTTGTTACAATATCTGAAATGCCAAATGTAATTAGAACTTGTGGTCTAGTAGATAACCGAAAGAAGATAGTCATCACTGGATTCAGAGATGATACCTTATCTGATTTGGTTTCACCATTAGGATACTTTGTCACTGATAGTGGCGTAACTAGAGATACATCAATCTTATTAATTCCGCAACCTGGATTTGCTAGTAGTAAAGTCGATAAGGCTATGAAATATGGCGTTCAGATTGAAACTATAGTAGACTTTAGGAAGCGATTAGGGTTGTAAAAAGTTACAAAACAAAATACAAGGTATTAATATATTATAGGTATGGAGACATATAGAATTGATCATCTATGTGTCTTTATATATACATTTCTTTTATTTCTTTGCAAAGGAGATTTTTATTATGAAGAAAGATGTTAAGGAAACAAGTATCATTTCTACAGTGGTTGATCGTTTGAAATCCGAAGAGATGATTCTATTCCATTCCAACCAATTTATGCAAGCTGGGAAATGCATTCTATTTGGTGCAGTTAAATTCTTAGCTAACACTAAGTTCGAAAACGAAGTGGCTTTACGCATCAATGATAAGAATGGCGTATTTATCATTGCTGTAGTATTGGAAAAAGTAAAAGATGACGAAGGTAAAGATAGCTTTGAAGCTCGTTTCGAAACAAACGAAGAAGGTATCAAAGATATCGCTACTGTATATGATTTGACTGATGAAGAAGTTCAACGCTTCATTAATCGTTTCATGTATTCTATCAGCAACAACAAATTCGTTACTAATGATTTCGTATACAAAGTATCCCGTGTGATGTTTAGTGCAATCATTAACTTCTTATTGAACCTTGGTAAAAATGAAGTTGACGAAGATGGTTATGAAGTAGCATTCGATGAATATCTAACTGCTACTGCAACTGATGAAGATGGCAAACACGCTATTGCTTTAGAACCTTCTACAGATTTGAAGAAATTCATCAAAGATGATAGCCTAATCGACGTAGAATAAGAAATATAAAATGGTGGTTAGATTCAACATCTAACCACCTTATATTTTTCTTTTTAGTATATGGAGATATTAAAATGAAAAAGGCTATTATTAATGGTGAGTTGTATACAATCTACGACTTCGAGGAAGGTATTATACATCATGAAGAGCCTAATATCGCAGTCGAAGAAGATGGTATTGTATACCCAGTCATAAGCAAAACAAATGCGTATGGCCAGACTGGGGTATTTGTTGACGGATGTATGGCTACATTCGTTAACGCCTCAGATAAACCAGAAAACTATAAAGTCGATAATCTGAAAGTTATTGACTTTAGTAATACAAAAAGCATGAAAGAGCAAATCGAAAAGAATGCCGAACTACGCGAAATGGAAGAAACAGTATTGGTTAGCCCTGATAATATTTTCAATGCTAAACCAAAACCTACAGATCTTCCAGAAATGATTGCTCTTAAACAAGCTGTAAATCAAAAGCATATTGATATCAACAAGTATGCATATCGATTTGGTGATAACTTTAATAATGATAGACGATTGTTTGAAAAACCAACAATTACTCTATCTAAGTTGAAGACTATTGCTGAAGCATTAGATATGTCTTGTTATATCATTATTGAAGATAAAGATAAAGATGTACCTAATCCGATCGGTAGCCAAGTTAAAGTTCGGATTACTAACATCGAGGAGGGAGAAGCAGATGATTAATCAGGCTAAGTTCATTGCCGATTACAATGAGCGTAATAGACCTAAGTTTAATGATAAATTCTTCCAAAAGTCAGATGATGATATTATCGAGGATTTGAAAGATGTAATTCTATCTTGTCAACGTGATAAATTTTACACGATCCGAGTAGAAAAATTCGAAGTCATCGATGATTATGCAGAAATCCAAAGATTATTGACAGGAGAAGAAACTCCTACAATATCTATTAAGGATTCTGATCTAAAAATTCTTAAAGTAACCTATTATACTGCAATCGGTAATCAAGAAGATACATTTGATGTATTGATTGCAGTGCCACGTGTTATTGATGGTGCTTATATTCATCTAAATGGTAATGATTATTTTCCATTATTCCAATTAGTTGATGGAAGTACTTATAATAATACTTCTTCGGCATCGGCTAAGACTCAATCTATTACGTTGAAGACTAACTCCAATGCAGTTAAGATGCTTCGTAACTTCTTTGAGTTTAAATTATCTGATGGCGAAACTTTTAAGAAATTAGCATCATTTAGTGTTTATCTATTTGATCATAAGGTAACTTTATTTGAATATTATCTTGCTAGATTTGGATGGTATAAAACTATTTCTGAATTTAAGTTTGATCATGTAATTAAAGTTACTGAAGAAGATCCACAAGATGATGAATATGATACATTTGTAGTTCAAAACAGTCATATGAAAACTCCTATCTACATTTCTGCAGTTAGAAGTGTTTTAGATGCTGATAGAATTCTACAATCTTTTGTAGCAGCATTCATCATCTCTATCAATAAATATGCAACCAAGAAGTTTACATTAGATAATATCTATAATACAGATTTCTGGGTATGTAAACTTGGGTTTAACTTTGTAAGTTCTGAAACTTCAGTATTTACTAAAGGTAATGCAATTATTGAATCTTTAGAAAACTCATATGATATTCCAACTCAAAAACGCTTAAGATTACCGGATGAAATCAAATCCAATATCTATAGTGTATTAAAATGGATGGCTAGTGAGTTCTCCTATATTCGTCTAAAGGATAATTTAGATGCTTCATCTAAACGTATTCGTTGGTCTGAATATATTGCAGCGATGTATATTATGATTATCAATCTTAAACTACGTCGCTTACCAGAAAAACCAGATCCTAATGTAGAAGTACTTCGTATTAAACAGCAATTGAATACGCCTCCAATGGCATTGATTGCTGAATTACAGAAGTCTAATCTAAAAGGATTTAGAAATATGGTTAATGATCGTGACTCATTCTTACAATTGAAATATACCATCAAAGGCCCATCTGGCCCAGGTGAAGGTAATGGTAAGAAAGTAGCACAAAATATTCGTGCAGTAGATATCTCCCAATTAGGTATCATTGATGTTAATACATCATCTGCATCTGATCCTGGTGTTGGTGGTATGCTTTGTCCGCTAAACGATAAAGTATTTGAATATAATTCATTTACCAATGAACCAGAACCAAATACTTGGGATGCTAATTTTGATGAATTGCTAAAGATTTATAGAGATCAAAAAGGTTATACTTCTGCAATAGCTCTCGCTGAAGATGCTGGTTTAGAATTAACTGATGATCGTAATCCTGAATCTGTAGCATTCGATACAGAATATCTCGGTAATCTTATTGGAAAGATTGCTCCAACAAAAGCATTCGAAACTCAACTAAGACCTGCATTCATTAATATGGAAGATAGTGGGTCTATTATCTTTGAAGACTAGAGGAATAAGAATATGCCACAAGACATTTATTATAGATATTTTGTGTTCTCTAGAACACAAATGGAAACAATCAGAATTCGTGAAGAAAAGCTTGGCCGTCGTGCTAAGTTTGGTAAAGTTATTGTCGATGGCGTTCCAAAAGAGTACACTGATATTCTTTTGGATATGTCTGCGGCTAAATATCCTGACTCTATTAAAGTAGCTGAAGGTGATATTAGACGCATCGTCTATACTAAATAGGAGGTATATTTTATGAATCCAGTTGGACAAGCAAGTTGTGATCTTCATAATATTGGTCATTATTTAGCTAAATTAATTGGTAAAGAAACTCTTTACTGGGACAAGCTTAATACTATTGAACCAGATTATAATATTTTGACTGATCATGTAGATGAGTACTTTATTAAAAAGGATTTTGAAAAAGATTCTGAAAATAGATACTCTAATATTGAAATGCAAGCATTTGGTCGCAAATTCAGCGTACGTGGAAAAAATATTATTCTTGTTTTCAATAAATATATTCCTGATAGTGCAGTGGGTGATAATCCATTCAGTGTAGTTATCAATCAGGAAACTGATTCCATCAATACTTTATTGATTCATTTCAATCGTTTAAAATTAATGGTCAGAGATAAGGATTATGCGGCTTTATACTCCTTCTTTAATGCATTATTTACATACATCTATGATAAAGAGTCTGCTATTGTAACTCTTCATACGATGTATACATATATTGACTTCGTATTTAATAACTTATATATGGAAGATGTAACTGGGTATATTAAATTCCATATATCTAAAGCAACTGAAGTTATTATGAATGAATGTGAAAAACTTAAAATCAATGATTCTCAAGGGTTCTTGCAAGAAGTATTAAATCAATTAGAAGAGGAAGAGTATAAAAATCTTTTCTACTCTCCTAAAAATACTGCAAGAATTACTGAGGCGTCTAATGAACCTAAGTTTAACTTAAAACGCTTATTGAATACTATTGATAAAGTATTCTATGAGCAAAATGTTAATACTGTTGAAGTTCGTGATGCATTCATCTCTTTAGCTAAATCTAGAGATTTGAATGATGTAGTAAAAGTTGCTCAAGTTTATTCTTCTGAAGTTGAATTATATAATGAAATTCCAGAAACTATCCAAAAAGAAGTTATGGATATTATTGTAAAACGCATTGAAGATTTGATTGAATCTAAAGGTGTTGAAGATATTAAACCTGAAACGGAAGATGAAAAGAAAACACGTCTAGAAAATGATATTGAAGCTCAAGTGCGTAAAGCTTTAGATCAAATGAATAATAAATAATAATTATGGACTTGGGTCAAATACCCAAGTCCTTTTTATTTTTTGAGGATAATTAATATGAAAGAGGCAATTGTAAGTGCTAGTACATGTCTTAAATGTGGATCTAAGAATATGGATTTAGTAACCATTAATGGCTCTATTATAAAGTATTCTTCATATCTAAGCATGTTAAGCAAAGATGAAGTAAAAGATAAACTAAGCGGATACCAATTATATAAATTTAAGTGTAGAGAGTGTGGACATACATCATCTATTGATTGGAGATTTGGACTACCATGTCCAACTGAAGAAAAGGCTGATTTTTAGTTAAAACAAAGCAATAATATAAAGAAAGGAGAACCCCTTATGATTACAAAAAATAAAATTTTATACATCATAGGTGCTATAATTTATATTAGTTGCTTTGCCTACATTATATCCGATATGCTTCAAACTATCGAAGGTAGAATCTTATTGTTTATTTATTCGACATCAGTCATTCTGACTGCTTTAATTCTATTTCTAGGTTATAAGATATTCAAAGCCCTACTAGTAATTATAGAAAAGTATAGCAAGGAATGATATCATGTCCAATTTAGCATTTACCATACTACTTTTATCCGGTTTGCTATGCATTATTGCTAATATCGGCTTTATATCTTCGATATCGATGATGTTATTGACAGTAATGTATATCATAACTCGTCCACGGAGGTAATATGTCAGTATTTAGTTTTATTAAGATAGTTGGGACCTTATATATGCTTCTCTCTATTTTACTTACTATCTGTGTAGCTATCATACTTCCAGATGGATTAACTTTAGTGTCTCCTATTTGGATTACACTACTTGTATCTATCGCCGGTACTGCATTCTTAGTATATTCTAAAAAGAGAAAACAGTCTAAGGTTACAGGTAATAAATAATGAAATTAGACTTCATAACTCTAGTAATACTATTGACTATGGCAATTACTTTTTACAAGAATTTAACCACTCCAGGTGATATTCATATAGAAGTTATAACTGCATTCATATTTTTAGCAATAGTAGTGCTAGCATATTATAACTCTAAGTAATAAAAAAGTATCTCATATTACACATACAAATAGTTTAATATTAAAAGGAAGTATAAAAAAATGACAGTAGAAGTAGGACTCATGTGTGGGTTCTTATTAATTATTATAATTGGAATAATTTTATTTATAGATCATGTAAAGTTATCTCCAAGATATACAATAACAAGTAAACGTGAGGGAAAAGATGTACCTCTCTTTTACAATATAGAAATTAATGGTGATTTTTCAATACCAGTTTCTAAATTAGATTATGATATGGTTTCAGTCGGTGATAAAATTGTAATACGCAGTTTTATTGGAATTGGCAGTAACTGTAGACTTTATAAAATTGAAAAGGTATAATATGAGACTTATTTACATAAGACTTGAGAATTACATAGGAATCTATAATGGTCGTGGAGACAATATCTTAGAGGTAGACTTATCACAGTCTACCTCTAATATTATTATAATCCGTGGCTCTAATGGTTCCGGTAAATCAACTTTATTAAAAGCTTTATCTCCACTCCAAGATGATAATACTGCAATCATTCCTGGGTTGGAAGGTAAGAAATCTTTAAGATATTTATATAATGGTGAAGTTTACGAGATCGTTTATATTCATCCAGTTAAATCTGATGGATCTAGAGGACAAGTTAAACTTCAAATCTATAAAGGAAATAAGAGAGAAGAATTAAATCCAACTTGGAATGTGACTTCAGGTAAGGATATTATCTTTGATCTATTTAATTTAGATACTAATTTCCTAACTTTATCTCAGTTATCTTCTGAAGATAGAGGGTTAGCAGATAAGAAACCAGCAGAACGTAAGAAGTTTGTTAATAGTATTATCAATGGTATCGAAGTATACAACAACATGTATAAAGTCGTTACCAAGAAATATTCAAACTTCAAAAGTATGATAAATACAATCTCTTCTAAAATTGCTCAAATAGGTAATATAGAAGAGTTGAATGTTAGATTTAATAATATCACTCGACAAGTAGAATTAGTTTCTGCTGAAAGAGATCAAGCTATATTAGAGACTGCAAAATTAGATTCTCAAATAGAACTTTTGTCTAAAGATAATAACTTAGAAACTTATTATAATGCAGAGAAAAGTTTAAGAGAACTTAAAGCTACAGTTGATAAAGATATCAATACTATAATTGATATTTGTAAAGGTGAAATTCCATATACAAATGATGCATCTGAAATATATGAATTGATTAATAAGAATTTAGAGAAATCTAATACTGAAGTTAAACAAGTTATTTCAGATGAAGCTAAAGCTAGTACTAAGCTTGATTCTCTTACAAACGAAAAGACCAAAGTTTATGAAGAACTTCAAGTCAAGATAACAAAACGAGATTCTATTTTAGATAATAGCTTCTCCGAATCTGATTTGAATCTTTATAATGAATCTAAAGATAAGATTTCAGAAATTGATAAAGAAATCAAATCTTTGAATTTAAATATAAAGAATACATCTGAAGCTGAAAGTCTTATCAATGCAGTAGAAATGATAGTACCAGTTATAGATACACTATATAATGGCTTAGATTCTACTACAAGAAAAGATAAATCTAACTTTGTAAGATCCACTTTAGATAATAATAGAAATTATGTAAATCAGTTACCAATTATCTCTGAAGAGCATAGAAAGTTATCTAGAGAATTATTAGATTTAGAATCAGAATTACGTGCTTATGAAATTCTTTTTGATAAAGCTAAAGGATTAGCTCTTAGACCTAAAGAATGTAAGATTGATTCTTGTGCATATGTAAAAGAAGCTATCGATGCATCATCTAAAAATCCAGAATCTAGAATTGATTCAATCAATAAAGAGATATCTGAGATTAATAAGATGATAAAAGAACTTGAATCTAAATCAGAATTCTATACAGAAGTATATGATTTTTGGAATAGATTCAATAATCTTCATGGAATGATTATGTCTTTTAGAAAACTATTAGACAAGACTCCAATTAGTTATATTCTTGATCCATATAATCTTTTAGAAAGTTTAGATAATATGGAAAAAGTGAATACTGAATTTAATAGAATTCGTGGCGTCTATAATATAATGATTACTAAAGATAAATATGAAGATATCTTAGAGTCATTAAAAGAGCCAGCTATTAAATATGAAGCCAATAAATCTCTAATAGAAGAATTGGATTCTAATATAAAAGATCTACGAGATAGTTTATCTAAAATCGATAATAATATTCTTGATGAATCTGAAAGACTCCAATCTCTAAAACATAAACATGAAGTTCTTGATTATAAAATCGAAGCATATTCTAATAGCTATGATATTATTAATAAAGTACTTAGTGATTTAGATGATATCAAAGACTTAGAAAATAAAATGAGCTCGTTATCTGATATAGCTAAGCAAGTGTCTGGATTGCAAGTCGATTTAGATTCTGCTAAAGAAAAATCTAATAGATTGAATGAGCAGTTAAATATAATTCTACAAGATAGAGATTCTATAGCATCGAATAAAACACTATTAGAAGACTATCAAAGGGACTTAGACTTATATAATAAAAATTTCTCAATTCTCGAAGCAGTACGTTACTATTTGTCCCCAACTACGGGCATTCAGACAGTATTTATGAGAACGTATATGGGAAATATTATTTTAAAGGCTAATGAATTATTAAGCCTAATATTCAATGGTCAATTCATTATTCAGCCATTTGTTATTAATGAAGCTGAATTTAGAATTCCATGTTTGGGTAATGGATTATTGAATGATGATATTTCATCTATGAGTACAAGTCAGATTTGTATGATTAGTATGATTCTATCATTTGCAATTCTTTCCAATTCATCTACTGATTATAATATTCTTAAGTTAGACGAAATTGATGGCGGTCTTGATACAGAGAACCGTATCCAATTTATAGGATTACTCAAGCAGTTAATTGCTATGGTTGGATGTGAGCAATGTTTCTTGATCAGTCATAATATGGAATATGATGCAGACACAAGTGTAATTGATATGACTGCAAGACCAGTAATGGTTAAGTAATTAAGAAGGAGGTTCAACCCTTCTTTTATTATTTTTTTTTGTAATCTTAAAGAATTATATATATATATTATAAAAGTGAAATATGATTCTTAATATTTCTAGTTTATATTTTAATTTTATTTTATGAGGTGCTCATTATGAGTAAAGTATTTTTTATTTTAGGAATGGCAGTAGGATTTGAATCTTACATTGCATTCACTACAGACAATTTTATTTTAATGATTCCAAATGCAGTATTAGCATTGGCTTCATTAGCGGTACTATTTTATATTTATGGACTTGATTTTAAAGCAATTTTTAAATTATTTAGAGGGGCTAAACGATAATGAACTTAGGTGTTCTATTAGGATTGCTAGTATTTATGCTAGCATCAAAAGATTTTATTGCAACTTACGCTACAACCTATGAATTAATTCTATACATTGTAGGGTTAATGCTTATGGGTTGCTCGTGGTTGATTGATTTCTTACTTGGAGTTGATAGCAATTCTAAAAGGAGAAAACATGTTAGAAAATAGAGTTAACGCTGTAAAAGGAGTACTAGAAGGTATACCAGACGGCATAATGGTTAATCTTATAGTATTATATTCTGGAGGATTTGATTCTACAGCTCTATTAGATATTGCTATTGGAGCTAAATCAAAATATGATAATATAAAGAATATATATGCTCTACATATTGAAAGTAATCTAATACATGATGGTAAATTAGAGCTAGAAAAGGAATATACAGAAAAATTTATATCGCATATTAATAAAGCTAAAGATGATACTGTAAAATTCCTTAAGGTAGTTAGAGATATACCTGAATTAGATCAATATGCTGAATATGCAGAAAATTCGTATGATTTACTAATGATAAATACTATAAATTCTGTAGTTCCATTCATTGGTGGAGCTTATTTGAATATAGTATTAGATGGTACTTTAGATAAAGATTCTAGAGTTTACCATTTACCATTTTATAAAGATATGGTTGAATCGTTTAATAAAAACTTCAGAAAAAATGAAGTATGGATGGAATTTCCTTTTCTAAAAATGGATAAACCACAAGTACTATCATATATCCTTAGTAAAGGATTATATGAATACTGCACTTGTTGTGAAGATCCATATCTTAAAGAACAATTCTGTTATAGTTGTAGAGATCATACAAATGCTTTAATAGAACTTCTATTAGAGAATGAAGTATATGGAGGTACAAGTCCTTCGGTGGAGCTTGATGAAAAAGGTATCAAGTTCATTAAAAGAGAACTAACAAGAATTCTTGGAGGTGAGTGGAATTAAACCGAAAATTGAAGTGATATCTAGCTTAATTTTATTATTTGCTAGTATCATAGTAATAACCGCAACATTTGGATTTTTGATTCGTTTCATATTTGGTATGGAACTATTTACAAAATTCGAAGAAGCTATGGTATTTCTTTATGTGATCAATGGTGGTTTATTAGTATTTATGATAACTATAGGCTACATGATTTATAAATATCATAAAGGATAAAGAGGGATATTAAAATGGTTGATAAATTAATAAAGTTATTAATATATATGGTAATCCCATGGATTATCATGGTTCCAATTTATTTATTAGATGGTATATCTGGTACTAGATTAACACCAGTAATGCAACTTTTCTGCGTTTTGGTAGATTGTGGAATTGTTGCATTTTATGTAATTTGGTTAATTATTAAGAAGATCGGAGAAGCAGAATGAAGTTAACTGACTATGATTTAAAATATGGTAAATTATTAGAATATATCCTTGCTGCTGGCGAAACATCCCCAAACCGGACAGGTATTGATGCTATATCAACACCTCAAGTGGCGTTTAATATTAATTTAGAAAACTTGGATATGCCAATCCTTGGATCAAAATTTGTGCCGTTTAAAACAGCGGTAAAGGAAATTTTATGGATTTGGCAAAAGCAATCTAATGATGTGCGTGAACTCCAAAAAATGGGTGTTCATGTATGGGATGAATGGATGCGTGAAGACGGTACTATCGGTAAAGCATACGGGTATCAGCTAAAGAAATTTGATCAAGTAAATAAACTAATCAAAACTTTAAAAGAAGATCCTCATAATCGTAGAATGGTAGTAACTCTCTGGAATAATGCAGATTTAGATGATATGGCACTTCAACCATGTGCATTCGAAACCATCTGGAATGTACATCGCGGTAAATTAAATTGCACTCTAATTCAGCGTTCTGGCGATGTCGGATTAGGCGTCCCATTTAACACATTGCAATATTCAGTGTTAGTATGTATGATCGCACAATGCGTTGGGTTGGTCCCTGGTAAATTAGTTCATTTCATCAACGATGCTCATATTTATGTAAATCATAAAGACGTTTTAAAGAATCAACTTAAGACAATTTATGCATATGATGTAGTTAAGAAAGAAGAAAGACAATATCCTAAATTAAGATTAAATCCTGAAATCAAAGACTTCTATGATTTCACAATTGACGATATTGTTTTAGAAGACTACGAGCCAGGCCCTAAACGACCAATGGAAGTAGCAGTCTAATATTTTATTTTAATTTTATATTTCTAGTAGGAGAATTATTATGATTTCAATGATTGTTTGTTATGATGCAAGACGCCATATTGGTAAAGATGATGAATTATTAGTTAAAATTCCGGCAGACCTAAAGCGTTTTAAACAACGTACTTTAGGTTGCAATATTATTATGGGCAGGAAGACTTTCGAAAGTCTTCCTGGCTTATTGCCACATAGAACGCACTGGGTTATAACTAGGGATAAAGACTACGTTCCTAAATATCCAGGGCCAAATGTTAAAATATTTCATTCTAAGCAAGAAGTCTTAGATGAAATTAAACGATTAAATTTGGCAAACGTATACGTAATCGGCGGTGGTCAAATTTATGAAGAATTTATGGATGTGTGTGACTGTATTAATGCAACGGTAGTTCATAAAATTCTAAAAGAGGGAAATGTATTTTTCCCAAAAATTAAATCTAGCGAATGGTCACAAAGCCAGGATGGTAAGACATGGACTTGGAAAGATGAAAATGGTGATATGCTAGAATACACATATCAGAATTTTTATCGAAAGAAAGATAATAAATTAAAAATGGAGTCTAAATTTAACAAAGCGTTATAAGGAGTAATATATGAAAAAAGAACAACAAAGTGCAAAAATGTTAGATACAAAAGCTAAAATCGAAAAGTATTTTGGTCGTTTAGATGAAGCATCTGATGATCGAATCATTCAGTGGTTATGTGATGAATATGGTCTAACTGAAGAGGAAGTAAAAAATACGCATGTATATATCCTTAAAACGGATATTATATTTAAATTTATCGCGGATTGCAAGCTAACAAAACGCGATTACCATTTTAATGCATTTCCTATTAGTAATAGAGCTAATGCTATTGCTAATCGTATCTCTGAATATAAAAATAATCCAAAACCTAGGAACGAAGAGCTTCAGTTCTAATAATATTCTTACCTATATATTATAATCGTGATATAGTTTATATATAGGAGGATTTTATTATGAATAGGAGGACATTATTTTTATTACTAATTTTCACACTTTCAATATTAGTGGCTCAAGCGTCCACTGATAGACTTTTATTCAGCTCAATGGCTCGAGATCAAAAAGATCAAACTATTAGATATCTACAAGATTCAAATAAGGACCTATCTGATAGAGTTAATCTTTTAGAAAAACAAATAAAAGAGTTAAATGAGCGTATTTCTAATTTACAAAAATAAAGTAGTATTTTTAATTTAAGGAGAATTAAAATGAAAACTAACAAAACTTTAATCTTAACAGCAGCAGTACTTTCCACAGTTTCTATGGGCGTTTATGCATCTAATGTTGTTACAGGTACAGATGCAGCAGCATTTGGTAAAAATAATGTAGTTGCCGGTTCCAGTGCATTTGCCGGTGGTTATAGCAATACTGTAAATAGTCAAAACAGCATTGTTGCGGGAACTTTAAACGAAGTCAATAAGAATACTGCAGGCAATGGCTCTGCATTGGTTATTGGTGACAATAACACCGTAGCAGCCTCCAGTGTATTAGCTGGCGGTTATGCTAATAAGATTACAGGGAATAACTCTGTAGTTAATGGTATTAAAAATACAGTAGAAGCTGATAACTCTGTTGTTACTGGTCAAAATAATAATGTAGCTGGTCTAGCAAACGATGTTAGTGGTAATACTAACACTGTCGATGGCTCTTATAATGCTACAAGTGGTTATAAAAATGCAACTACTGGATCTAGCAATATTGTAGGCGGTTATTTGAATACTGCTAGTGCTAATAATACATTAGTAGTTGGTATGAATAACAAAGCTACCGCAAATGAAGCATTTACAGGTGGTCAAAAATCCATTGCAAGTGGTGAAGGTTCCATTGCATATGGTTATGAAAATAAATCTACAGGTTTGAATTCTGTAGCTCTTGGTAATCAAACTAAAGCAACTGCAGATTTTGCTACAGCTACAGGTTATTTAACCGAAGCTAAAGGCGGTTGGAGTTTTGCAGCTGGTAACCAATCTAAAGCTATCGGAAATGGCTCCGTGGCATTCGGTAACAAAAATAAAGCTATCGGATTGCATAGCTTCACAGCTGGTGATAACAATGTAGTCTATGGTGGCAATGCTACGGCATTAGGCAACTTCAATACAGTTGCTGGTGTAAGTTCTTTTGCTACTGGTCAAAATAACACAGTAAGCAAAGATTTCGGTACTGCTATTGGTACAAATAACACCTCCAATGGTGAAGCTGCTTTTGTAGGTGGTAATGGCTCCACAGCTCAAGGCGATAACGCTTTCGCATTTGGTTATAAAACACAAGCCATTGGTGATGGTAATATTGCTATGGGTAAATATGCTAATGCTACTGGTAAAGATTCCTTAGCACTTGGTCGTGATTCTGTAGCGAGTGCAGATAACACAAATGCATTAGGTCAAAATGCAGTAGCAAGTGGTGAAAATGCTACAGCAATTGGTCATGGTTCTGAATCCGCTGGTCGTAATTCCAATGCGCTTGGTTCTTCCGCTAAAGCTACTGCAGATTTCTCCACAGCTGTAGGTAATAGCGCTAAAGCTAATGGTGTATCCAGTACAGCTACTGGTTTTAATGCATTAGCTAAAGGTAACTTCTCTACTGCATATGGTAATGATGCTCAAGCAAAAGGTAATCGTTCCGTAGCAGTTGGTTATAATGCGCGAGCTGAAGAAAGTGCAGTTGCTATTGGTAATAACTCTAATGCAGGTGCAGTTAATGCAGTTGCAGTTGGTGCTGGCAATGCAGTTACTGGTATCAAATCTAGCGCATTTGGCGTAGGCAATACAGTAAGCCAAGCCAATACACATGTATTAGGAAATGAAATCACTACAACTCAAGCTAATAGTGTTGTAGTTGGTAATAAGTCCACAGACCGTGCAGCTACATCTGAAGAAGAAGCCGAAATCAATGGTTTGAAGTATGGCAACTTCGCAGGCAAAGGTTCTGTAGCTAATGGTGTTATGAGCATCGGTTCTGTCGGTGGTGAACGTCAATTGATCAATGTAGCAGCCGGTAAAGTATCTGCAGATTCCACTGATGCAGTTAATGGTAGCCAATTATATGCTGTAGCTCAAAACGTATCTAACGTAGCTAATAGCACTAAGAATGTAATTGGTGGTAATGCAACAGTAGATCAAAATGGCAATATTACTACTAATAATATTGGTGGTACTGGTGAATCTACTATTGATGGGGCTATTAAGGGAATTAACAATAAAGTTAATTCCCACGAACGTAAATTAAAAGATCATACTGATATGCTAACTAAACATGAAGATATTTTAAATGGTCATACTCAAATTTTAGAAAAACATGATAAAGAAATTTCTCGTTTGACTAATGAAAATATTCGACAAGATGCTGATTTAAAACGCCATGAAGCACAAATTCAAAATCATGATGCTCAATTAAAAAATCACGAAAAACGCATGAATAATCAAGAAGCTCGTATTGATAATCAAGATAAGCGTTTAGATTATTTAGATGGTCGCATTGATAATCAAAATTCTCAAATTGAAAGTCATGAACGTAGAATTGAATCTAATAAATCTTTGGCTACTGAAGCATTAGCTGAAGCTAAGAAACATACTAGCGTTTCTGCAGGTAATAATGTAACTGTAACTACAAGCACAAATGCAGCTGGTGGTACTGATTACAAAGTATCTGTAGATAAAGTTAAATTTGGTAATGTTTCTTTGGACAATAAAGGTCTAAATAATGGTGGCAATAAAATCACTAATGTAGCCGATGGTGAAGTATCCGCTACATCTAAAGATGCCGTTAACGGTAGCCAATTGTATCAAGCTACTAGCGGTATTAGTAATGGTGTGAACCTATTAAATAGCAAAATAGGAAAAGTTGGTGCTGGTGCGGCTGCATTAGCGGCTATTCATCCATTGGATTTTGATCCTGATGATAAATGGAATTTTGCGGCTGGTTACGGTAACTATGCCGGTGAAAATGCGATGGCATTAGGTGCTTTCTACAGACCAAATGAAGACACTATGTTCAGCGTAGCTGGATCCATGGGTAACGGTGAAAACATGGTCAATGCCGGCGTTTCATTGAAATTAGGTCAAAAAAATGGTGTATCTACTTCTAGAGTAGCTTTGGCTAAAGAGGTTCAAGACTTAAAGGCCATTGTAAAAGCCCAAAATGTAGAGATTCAACAAATGAAGGTATCCATGGGAATGGCACCTCAGTATGACAAGAAAGATGTGAACTTCCCTGATATACCAGCTAATCATTGGGCTTATGAATATGTAAAAGACTTGGCTGATAAAGGTCTTGTTGAAGGCTATCCTGATGGCGAATTTAAAGGCAATCGTGCGATGACTCGTTATGAGTATGCTGCGATAATTTACCGTGCTTTACAATTGGGTGCCCCAATTGATGGCAAAATGGGGCGTGCGATTAACGAATTTAATCCTGAATTGGCTCGTCTTCGTGACTTGGATCGTACTCGTGTGGATCGAATCTCTGGTAAAGACAATGATCGTCATAAGGTAGAACGACTTCGTGTAAACAATAAAGACAATAAGCAAACTAATGATTACAGAGATGTTTACGGTAGTCATATCGAGCGTAATGCGAAGTAATTACTTGTCTTGAAATAACCTTTTAAACTAAAAGGAAGACAACAAAATAGTTCTTTTATAAACTAAAGAAAAAACAAAAGAGGCCGTGATAAACAGCCTCTTTTCATCTAGCGGATAGTTGAGTTAATAACAATCTGCACTTTCAGAAATCAGAAATTATGATCCTTTTCTGGAGTGCAGATTATAGTCAACTATCCGCTATTTTATTATTTTGTTCAATTAATTACATTATTGATGGCGTTATTAAAATGATTTTTTACCTAGTGTAGGGTGGCTACAACGTTTTAGTGTTAGGGTATCAATCATATGGACTGCTTCGTCCAATGTAATATCTTCGCGCTTCGTTGGTGTTTCTAGGACTGCTAACGGATGCTCCGTGCCTACCTCACCAGAAGGCAAGTAAATATATTCTTGGTTAACATTGTCACCAAAGATATAGCCAGCTTGTAAATGTTCTTTATGAATACGACTCATGGTCTCTCCTTAGATAATTTGCTTTAGCTTAAAATCTAGATAGTCTGCAGATACCAACTCTAGTTTTGTCGTACCAAATTCCTTTGGAATCCGGTTAAAAGAAATTTGATCGTGTAAGTGGCCAAAAATGCAGATATCTACGTTATATTGCTCCATGAGATCCGTAAAGCCCGAAGGTGCGTTGGACTCGTTAAATGGAGGGTAATGTAGCAACAATAACTTTGTTACAGGAATATTCTCTATATCTCTAATTGAATCAGGTGTTGGTGAATAGGACTTTTTAGAACCGGATGATTCTGTTATACAGACCTTTGTTTCCGTCCTGAGTTCCTCAAGTACTTTATGTATTGCCTTATCCATTTCCTGTAGTGCTGCTTCGGTACGCATCAGTTCTCTATCGT